>PJTY01000021.1_pt1 | contig 278626 bp, 284 predicted proteins | sample 1512121 | NCBI WGS metagenome assembly PJTY01 (sample SAMN08177680, study PRJNA422409) | Soil metagenome, whole genome shotgun sequencing project. | isolation source: Soil enriched (2) on filter paper: alkali lignin treatment | place: USA: Madison | collected 2015-01-15
CGTATCAAGGTCAAGCTGACCCCCGGCGAGCGTGGTTCGGGCTTCGTCTTCAAGGACGAGATCAAGGGCGGTAACATTCCCAAGGAATATATCCCCGCGATCGAAAAGGGCATGCGCGAAACCGCTGCCACCGGTTCGCTGATCGGCTTCCCGATCATCGACTTCGAAGTGCTGCTCTATGACGGTGCGTACCATGACGTCGACTCGTCGGCGCTGGCGTTCGAAATCACCGGCCGCGCCGCTATGCGCGAAGCGGCGCAGAAGTCGGGCATCACCCTGCTCGAGCCGGTCATGAAGGTCGAAGTCGTGACCCCGGAAGAATATCTGGGCGACGTCATCGGCGACATGAACAGCCGTCGTGGCCAGATCCAGGGCACCGATACGCGCGGCAACGCGCAGGTGGTCGAGGCGATGGTCCCGCTGGCCAACATGTTCGGCTATGTGAACTCGCTGCGTTCCTTCACCCAGGGCCGCGCGAACTACTCGATGATCTTCTCGCACTATGACGAAGTGCCGCAGAATGTTGCGGACGAAGTCAAGGCGAAGATGGCCTGACGAGTTTCCCTGTCCGGGCCGTGCAATCGGCTCGGATAGGGGCTGGTAATCTGTGAATATGCTGCTATGGACGCGCCTTCGCGAGGCGCGGCCGAGCGGTCAGACCCAAGCTGATTTTGATTAGAAGGTAGGATAAAATGGCTAAGGCTAAGTTTGAGCGGAATAAGCCGCACTGCAACATCGGCACCATCGGTCACGTTGACCATGGTAAGACCTCGCTGACCGCGGCGATCACCAAGGTTCTCGCCGAAACCGGCGGTGCGACCTTCACCTCGTACGACAACATCGACAAGGCTCCCGAAGAGCGCGAGCGCGGCATCACCATCTCGACCGCCCACGTCGAATATGAGACCGAAGCCCGTCACTACGCGCACGTCGACTGCCCGGGTCACGCTGACTACGTCAAGAACATGATCACCGGTGCCGCCCAGATGGACGGCGCGATCCTGGTCGTTTCGGCCACCGACGGCCCGATGCCGCAGACCCGTGAGCACATCCTGCTCGCCAAGCAGGTCGGCGTGCCGCAGCTCGTCGTGTTCATGAACAAGGTCGACCTGGTCGACGACGCCGAAATCCTCGAGCTGGTCGAGCTGGAAATCCGCGAGCTGCTGAGCTCGTACGACTTCGACGGCGACAACATCCCCGTCATCGCCGGTTCGGCTGTTGCTGCCCTGCAGGACAAGACCCCGGAAATCGGCCACGACGCCGTTCTGAAGCTGATGGCTGCCGTCGACAGCTGGATCCCGCAGCCCGACCGTCCGGTCGACAAGCCCTTCCTGATGCCGATCGAAGACGTGTTCTCGATCTCGGGTCGTGGTACCGTCGTGACCGGCCGCGTTGAAACCGGCATCGTCAAGGTTGGTGAAGAAGTCGAAATCGTCGGCATCAAGCCCACCAAGAAGACCACCGTCACCGGCGTCGAAATGTTCCGCAAGCTGCTCGACCAGGGCCAGGCCGGCGACAACATCGGTGCGCTGATCCGTGGCGTGGGCCGTGAAGAAGTTGAGCGTGGTCAGGTTCTGGCCAAGCCCGGTTCGGTTACCCCGCACACCGAATTCGACGCCGAAGTCTACGTGCTGTCGAAGGAAGAAGGCGGTCGTCACACCCCGTTCTTCGCGAACTATCGTCCGCAGTTCTACTTCCGCACCACCGACGTGACCGGCGAAGTGATCCTCCCCGAGGGCACCGAGATGGTCATGCCTGGCGACAACGTGAAGCTCGGCGTCAAGCTGATCGCTCCGATCGCCATGGACTCGGGTCTGCGCTTCGCAATCCGTGAAGGCGGTCGTACCGTCGGCGCAGGGGTTGTCGGCACGATCTCGAAGTAATATAGGACCGCAGCGGCGCGAATCGCCCGATTCGCGCCGCTGAAGTTTTTTACCCGCCCCGGATCGCCTTTCTCCGGCTCGAACGAGCTAGAAGGGCAAAACGGGGCGGATATTTTTTTGTTGGCGTGTTTTTGTAAATCAACGGCTGCTCCGGCTGATTCATGAAAATGCGCTGGTTATTGGCTCTTTCGCATCGGTACAGGAACAATGGACAGCAACATCCGCATTCGCCTCAAGGCGTTCGATCATCGCGTGCTCGATCAGGCGACCGGCGACATCGCCGAAACCGCCCGCCGCACCGGCGCCCTCATTCGCGGTCCGATTCCTCTTCCGACGCGCATCGAAAAGTTCACGGTCAACCGTGGTCCGCACATCGACAAGAAGTCGCGCGAGCAGTTCGAAGTCCGCACCTACAAGCGTATGCTTGACATTGTGCAGCCGACGCCGCAGACGGTCGACGCGCTGATGAAGCTGGACCTGGCTGCCGGCGTGAACGTCGAAATCAAGCTGGCCTAAGGTCGGCAAGTCCCCGCCTTCCGCAAGGTAGGCGGGGTATCGGGTATTCTGTTCCTCTTCTCTGGAGAGGCGGAAGCTCAAACGACACAAGGGATACCGCACGGCCCGCCGGTGAACCGGCCAAGGCGCGTGGTCCTGGTCCCCCGTCGCCTTTCCCGAGAGGGATCGGCATCCAACCCGGACGGGGTGATCTATACATTGGGTTGGGCCGCGAAGCAGAGATGCTGAGCGGTTTTTTCGTTGGATACGCCCGCTGCTATGGCGGGCCTCTATGGGAGTAATCAGTGATGCGCACTGGCGTGATCGCTAAGAAAGTCGGGATGACCCGCCTGTTCCAGGACGACGGACGTCACGTCCCCGTCACGGTCCTCAGCCTTGAGGGTACGCAGGTCGTCGCACGTAAGGAAGTCGAGCGCGACGGTTATGTCGCCCTTCAGCTGGGCGCTGGCGTTGCCAAGGCCAAGAATGTCGCCAAGCCGCAGCGCGGTCACTTCGCCAAGGCGGAAGTTGAACCCAAGGCGCGTCTGGTCGAATTCCGCGTCGCCGAGGATGCGCTCCTCGACGTCGGCGCCGAAATCGCCGCTGACCACTTCGTCGCTGGCCAGCTGGTCGACGTTGCCGGTCACACCCAGGGTAAGGGCTTTGCCGGTGCTATGAAGCGCTGGGGCTTCGGCGGTATGCGCGCCACCCACGGCGTGTCGATCAGCCACCGTGCGCATGGTTCGACCGGTAACCGTCAGGATCCGGGCCGCGTCTTCAAGAACAAGAAGATGGCCGGTCACATGGGTGATCGCGAGCGGACCCAGCAGAATCTCGAGATCGTCCGCACGGACGTCGAGCGTGGTCTGCTGTTCGTCAAGGGTTCGGTTCCGGGCGCCAAGGGCACCTGGCTGACCGTCAGCGACGCCGTGAAGGTTCCCCGTCACGCCGACGCGCCCTATCCCGCCAGCCTGAAGCAGGCTGCAAACAGCAATGCCGCGCCGGCCGAGACGCCCGCGGAAGCGGCCGCTCCCGAAGCGACCGAAGGCCAGGAGGGCTAAACCATGAAGGTCAATGTACAGACCCTCGACGCCGCAGCTGCCGGTGAGCTGGAGCTCAACGACGCCGTTTTCGGCCTCGAGCCCCGCGCCGACATTCTGCACCGCGTCGTCACCTGGCAGCTCGAAAAGCGTCGTGGCACTGCCCGCGGCACGCGCGAGCGTTCGGATGTCGCCCGCACCGGCAAGAAGTTCGGTCGCCAGAAGGGCGGCGGTACCGCTCGTCACGGCGATCGCCGCGCTCCCGTCTTCATCGGCGGTGGTAAGGCTCACGGTGCCCGCGTTCGCGACTTCAACCCCTCGCTGAACAAGAAGGTTCGCGCGCTGGGTCTGAAGATGGCGCTGTCGTCGAAGGTCAAGGATGGTTCGCTGATCATTCTCGACAACCTCGACGTTGCCGAAGGCAAGACCAAGGCGCTGGTCGCCAACCTGGCCAAGCTGAACCTGAACAAGGTTCTGTTCATCGACGGCGACGCCGTGAACGTCAGCTTCGCCAAGGCTTCGGCCAACATCGTCGGTGTCAACCTGCTGCCGGCCGTTGGTGCCAACGTCTACGACATCCTGAAGGCCGACTCGCTGGTGCTCACCCGCGCCGCGGTCGAAAAGCTGGAGGCCCGTTTCAATGGCTAAGAAAGAAGCCGCGACCGTGGACAACCGTCACTTCGACGTCGTTGTCGCGCCGGTCATCACCGAGAAGTCGACCCTTCTCTCGGAAAACAACGCCGTTGTTTTCCAGGTCGCCAACGACGCATCCAAGCCTGAGATCAAGGCTGCCGTCGAGGCGCTGTTCGGCGTGACCGTCAAGGCGGTCAACACGCTGGTGCAGAAGGGCAAGGTCAAGCGCTGGAAGGGCAAGCCCTACAAGCGCAACGACGTGAAGAAGGCGATCGTCACGCTGGCCGAAGGTCAGTCCATCGACGTCACCACCGGTATTTGAGGCGAGATAGATGGCACTCAAGCACTATAATCCGACGAGCCCGGCCCAGCGCGGCCTGATCCTCGTCGACAAGTCGAGCCTGCACAAGGGCAAGCCCGTCAAGGCGCTGACCGAAGGCAAGCGCAAGACCGGTGGTCGTAACAACAAGGGCCATGTCACTTCGCGTGGTATCGGTGGCGGTCACAAGCAGCGCTATCGTATCATCGACTTCAAGCGTCGCCTGTGGGACGTTGAAGGTACGGTCGAGCGTCTGGAATATGACCCCAACCGCACCGCCTTCATCGCGCTGGTCAACTATCCCGACGGCACGCAGGCGTACATCATTGCGCCGCAGCGTCTGGCGCCCGGTGACAAGGTCATCGCGGGCAAGAAGACCGACGTGAAGCCGGGCAATGCGATGGAACTGGGTCAGATGCCGGTCGGCACGATCATCCACAACATCGAGATGAAGCCGGGCAAGGGCGCGCAGCTCTGCCGTTCGGCAGGCACCTATGCCCAGCTGGTCGGTCGCGACCGTGGCATGGTCATGGTGCGTCTGTCGTCGGGTGAGCAGCGCTACATCCGTTCGGACTGCATGGGCACCGTTGGCGCCGTGTCGAACCCCGACAATGGCAACACCAACCTTGCCAAGGCTGGCCGCAACCGTTGGAACGGCATCCGTCCTCTGACGCGCGGTGTTGCGAAGAACCCGGTCGATCACCCGCATGGTGGTGGTGAAGGCCGGACCTCGGGCGGCCGTCACCCGGTCACCCCGTGGGGCAAGCCGACCAAGGGTGCGCGCACCCGTCACAACAAGGCAACGGACAAGTTCATCATCCGTAGCCGCCACGCGAAGAAGAAGAGGTAAGCGAGATGGCTCGTTCCGTCTGGAAAGGTCCGTTCGTGGACCTCAGCCTTCTGAAGAAGGCGGAAGTCGCGCAGGAAAGCAATGGCCGCTCGGGTCCGATCAAGACCTGGTCGCGCCGTTCGACCATCCTGCCGCAGTTCGTTGGCCTGACGTTCAACGTCTATAACGGCCGCAAGCATGTTCCGGTTCTCGTGAACGAGGATATGGTGGGTCACAAGCTGGGCGAATTCGCTCCGACCCGCTTCTTCCCCGGTCACGCTGCCGACAAGAAGGGCAAGCGCTAATGAGCAAGGAAAAGGCTCCCCGTCGCGTCGCCGACAATGAAGCGCTCGCCGTCGGCACGCAGATCCGTGGTTCGGCCCAGAAGCTGAACCTGGTCGCCACGCTGATCCGCGGCCGCAAGGTCGAGGACGCGCTCAACATCCTCGCCTTCTCGAAGAAGGCGATGGCTGTCGACGTGCGCAAGGTGCTGGCTTCGGCCATCGCCAACGCGGAAAACAACCACAATCTGGACGTCGACGCCCTGGTCGTCGCGGAAGCATCGGTGGGCAAGAGCTTCACCCTGAAGCGCTTCCACGCTCGCGGCCGCGGCAAGTCGACCCGGATCCTCAAGCCCTTCAGCCGCGTGCGCATCGTCGTGCGTGAAGCTGGCGAAGAAGCGGAGGCGTAAGCACATGGGTCACAAGAGCAACCCGATCGGTCTGCGTCTGCAGATCAACCGTACCTGGGACAGCCGCTGGTTCGCCGAAGGCGCCGACTATGGTCGCCTGCTGCTGGAAGATCTCAAGATCCGCCAGTACATCATGAAGAACCTGCCGCAGGCCGCGATCTCGAAGGTCGTGATCGAGCGTCCGGCCAAGCTGTGCCGCGTGTCGATCTACGCTGCCCGTCCCGGTGTCATCATCGGCAAGAAGGGTGCAGACATCGAAAAGCTTCGCAAGAAGCTGGGTGCCTTCACCTCGTCGGACGTGTCGCTGAACATCGTCGAAATCCGCAAGCCGGAAATCGATTCGAAGCTCGTCGCACAGGGCATCGCCGACCAGCTGGAACGCCGCGTTGCCTTCCGTCGCGCCATGAAGCGTGCGGTGCAGTCGGCTCTCCGTCTGGGCGCCGAAGGCATCAAGATCACCTGCGGCGGCCGTCTGGGCGGCGCGGAGATCGCGCGTGTCGAATGGTATCGTGAAGGCCGCGTTCCGCTGCACACCCTGCGTGCGAACGTCGACTATGCCGAAGCCACGGCGCACACCGCCTATGGCGTTTGCGGCATCAAGGTCTGGATCTTCAAGGGCGAGATCCTCGGCCATGATCCGATGGCTACCGACCGGCTGATGCTGGAGGCTCAGACCTCCGGCGTGCGCCCGGCGCGCTGAGAATAAGAAGGTAATAGCGTCATGCTGCAACCGAAGAAGATGAAGTTCCGCAAGACCTTCAAGGGTCGGATCAAGGGCGATGCGAAGGGCGGCACTGCGCTGAACTTCGGCGCCTATGGTCTCAAGGCTCTGGAGCCCGAGCGGATCACCGCGCGCCAGATCGAAGCGGCTCGCCGCGCGATCCAGCGCCACCTGCGCCGTCAGGGTCGTCTGTGGATCCGCGTGTTCCCCGACGTTCCGGTCACCAAGAAGCCGGCTGAAGTCCGCCAGGGCAAGGGCAAGGGTTCGGTCGAATATTGGGCGGCTCGCGTCGCTCCCGGCCGTATCCTGTTCGAACTGGACGGCGTTCCCGGTCCGCTCGCAGCAGAGGCCTTCTCGCGCGCCGCGATGAAGCTGCCCATCAAGACGAAGGTCGTTGCCCGCCTCGGCGACACCTCGCACCTGGAGGGTTAAGCTGTGGCCAACGTTGCAGACCTCAAGACCAAGTCGGACGACGAGCTGTCGACCGAGCTGAACAACCTGAAGCGCGAGCAGTTCAATCTGCGTTTCCAGGCGGCCACCAACCAGCTGGAAAAGCCCAGCCGCGTTCGTGAAGTCCGTCGTTCGATCGCGCAGATCAAGACCCTGCAGACCGAGCGTTCGCGCTCGGCCGCGAAGTAAAGGAAACACACGATGCCCAAGCGCGTGCTGACGGGAACGGTGGTTTCCGACAAGACCGACAAGACGGTGGTGGTTCGCGTGGAGCGCAAGGTTAAGCATGCGCTCTACGGCAAGATCATCCGCCGGTCGAAGAAGTACCATGCCCATGACGAGGGCAATGTCTACAAGGAAGGCGAAACGGTCCGTATCGAAGAGACCGCTCCGATTTCCAAGCTCAAGACCTGGAAGGTCATCGAGCGTGTGGACACCCACAAGTCGCCGGAATCGGCGGCCTAAGGGCAGTCACCGACTCTAGAGTCGAAAAAGTTCGGACGCGGGGCTGGCCTTTTCCTTCGGGAGGAGGTACAGGCCCGCGCTTCGTGCATTTCGATTCACCGGGTCGACTCACGAAATTCGGAACCGCCGGGATAGTCCCGGTAGGCCAAATAAGAAGGAACCGGATCCATGATCCAGATGCAATCCAATCTTGACGTCGCGGACAACAGCGGCGCCAAGCGCGTCCAGTGCATCAAGGTGCTGGGCGGCTCGAAGCGGCGTTTCGCCGGCGTGGGCGACATCATTGTCGTCTCCGTCAAGGAAGCTGCTCCGCGCGGTAAGGTGAAGAAGGGTGACGTGCATCGCGCCGTCATCGTGCGCACCGCCAAGGACGTGCGTCGCGCTGATGGCAGCGTGATTCGCTTCGACGGCAATGCCGCTGTGCTTATCAATAAGAACGAGGAGCCGATCGGCACCCGTATCTTTGGCCCGGTCGTTCGCGAACTGCGCGCCAAGAAGCACATGAAGATCATCTCGCTCGCTCCCGAGGTGCTGTAATGAGCGCTGCTAAGATCAAGAAGGGCGACAAGGTCGTCGTCCTGGCTGGCAAGGACAAGGGCCGTACCGGCGCCGTCCTCCAGGTGATGCCGAAGGACGATAAGGTCCTGGTCGAAGGCATCAACGTGCATGCGAAGCATCGCAAGCCCGACCAGTCGAACCCGCAGGGTGGCATCGACCGCAAGCCGGCCCCGATGCACATTTCGAACGTCGCTGTCGCCGACAAGGATGGCAAGCCGACCCGCGTCCGTTTCGAGGACCGCGACGGCAAGAAGGTCCGCGTCGCCGTCAAGTCCGGTGAGGTGCTGTAATGGCCGACAAGTATATTCCGCGCTCGAAGTCGATCTACGACGACGCCATCGTGAAGGCGATGGTCGAGAAGTTCGGCTACAAGAATGTGATGGAAATCCCGAAGATCGAAAAGATCACGCTCAACATGGGCGTCGGTGAAGCCACGCAGGACAAGAAGAAGGTCACTTCGGCCGCCGAGGAAATGGAACTGATCGCCGGCCAGAAGCCGGTCATCACCAAGGCGAAGAAGTCGATCGCGCAGTTCAAGCTGCGTGAAGGCATGCCGATCGGTGCCAAGGTCACGCTGCGCCGCGAGCGCATGTATGAATTCCTTGATCGCCTGATCAACATTGCCCTGCCGCGCGTGCGCGACTTCCGTGGTCTCAACCCGAAGAGCTTCGACGGCCGTGGCAACTATGCCTTCGGCATCAAGGAGCAGATCATCTTCCCCGAGATCAACTATGACCGCATCGACAAGGTGCGTGGCATGGACATCATCGTGACCACCACGGCGAAGACTGACGACGAAGCGCGCGAACTGCTGCGCCTCTTCGGCTTCCCCTTCCCGATTGAAGAGAAGCAGGCGGCCTAACAGGCCCCGCTTCTCTCCCAACGCTTAAGCTAAGGAAGAGAACTTAAGTCATGGCGAAACTGAGTTCGATCAACAAGAACGAGCGCCGCAAGAAGCTGGTGAAGAAGTATGCCGGCCGCTATGCGAAGCTCAAGGCGATCGCAGCCGATACCGCTCTCGACGACACCGAGCGTCTGATTGCGCGTCTGAAGATGGCGGAAGTCCCCCGCAACGGCAACCCGACCCGCATTCGCAACCGCTGCGAACTGACGGGCCGCCCGCGCGCTTACTACCGCAAATTCCGTCTCTGCCGCGTGCAGCTGCGTGATCTGGCCAACAAGGGCCTGATCCCCGGCGTCACCAAGTCGAGCTGGTAAGGATCATTTGAGATGGCATTGACCGATCCCCTGGGTGATATGCTCACCCGCATCCGTAACGGGCAGCAGGCGAAGAAGGACAGCGTTGTGTCCCCCGCCAGCAAGCTCCGTGCCCGCGTGCTCGACGTGCTGCAGCGCGAAGGCTATATCCGTGGTTATTCCGAGGAAACCCTCGGCAATCACCCCGGCCTGCGCATCGAGCTGAAGTATTTCGAGGGCCAGCCTGCGATCAAGCATGTTGCCCGCGTGTCCAAGCCTGGTCGCCGCGTCTATTCCGGTTCCAAGGAACTGCCGGTGATCCGCAACGGCCTGGGCATCACCATTGTCTCGACGCCCAAGGGCGTTCTGTCCGACGCCGAAGCGCGTGAACAGAATGTCGGCGGCGAAGTGCTGGCGGAGGTGTTCTGATGAGCCGCACTGGCAAGAAGCCGGTCACCGTGCCTGCGGGCGTGACCGCGTCGATCGCTGACGGTCAGCTGTCGGTGAAGGGGCCCAAGGGCACCCTCGCCATGCCGCTGGCTGACGAAGTGACCTACACCGTCGAAGAAGGCAGCATCGCTGTAAAGCCCGCCAACAACGGCAAGCGCGCGCGCGCTTTCTGGGGCATGCAGCGTACCCTGATCCAGAACCTGATCACCGGCGTGACCCAGGGCTTCTCGAAGAAGCTGCTGATCACCGGTGTCGGCTACCGTGCGAACTCGCAGGGCAAGACCCTGAAGTTGCAGCTCGGCTACAGCCACGACGTCGATTTCGAGATTCCGGAAGGCATCGAGATCAAGACCCCGGATAACACCACGGTCGAGATCAGCGGCATCGACAAGCAGCAGGTAGGCCAGGTCGCCGCCGAGATCCGCCGCTGGCGCAAGCCCGAACCCTATAAGGGCAAGGGTATCAAGTACGCCGGCGAATTCATCTTCCGCAAGGAAGGGAAGAAGAAGTAAGATGGCTAAGCTTTCCCTCTTCGCGCGGCGTCGTCGCCGCGTTCGCACCGCGCTCAAGGCTGTTTCGGGCACCCGCCCGCGCCTCAGCGTCCATCGTTCGGGCCGTCACATCTACGCCCAGATCATCGACGACGTCGCCGGTACCACCGTCGCCGCCGCTTCGACCCTGGACAAGGATGTTGGCTCGAAGGCTCTGGGCAAGACCGGCGCCTCTTCCGAAGCCGCTGCCGATGTCGGCAAGCGCGTCGCTGCCGCTGCTACGGCGGCCGGCGTCACCAAGGTCGTGTTCGACCGCGGTGGCTTCCTGTTCCATGGCCGCGTCAAGGCGCTGGCCGATGCCGCCCGTGAAGGCGGGCTGGAGTTCTGATCATGGCTGACGAAAACACCAACGAAGTCGTCGCGCCCGTCGAGGGTGCCGAGGCTCAGACCGAAGGTCGTGGTCCCGGCCGTGGCCGTGGCCGTGGCGGTGACCGCAACCGTGGCGAGCGTGGCGGCCGTGGCCGTCGCGACGACCGCCGTGGCGGCAACCGTGACGAGGAACAGGGCGAAGAGCTGATCGAGAAGCTGGTTCACATCAATCGCGTCTCGAAGACCGTCAAGGGCGGTAAGCGCTTCGGTTTCGCTGCTCTGGTCGTCGTCGGCGACGGCAAGGGCCGCGCCGGTTTCGGTCATGGCAAGGCGCGCGAAGTGCCTGAAGCCATCAGCAAGGCGACCGCTTCGGCCAAGAAGGCCATGGTTCGCGTTCCGCTGAAGGAAGGCCGCACCCTGCACCATGACGGCCTCGGCCACTTCGGTGCTGGCAAGGTGACTGTCCGTTCGGCTCCGGCCGGTACCGGCATCATCGCCGGCGGTCCGATGCGCGCCGTGTTCGAAAGCCTCGGCGTCGCTGACGTCGTGACCAAGTCGAACGGCACCTCGAACCCCTACAACATGATCCGTGCGACCTTCGCGGCGCTGGGCGAGCAGACCAGCCCCAAGTCGGTGGCGCAGCGTCGTGGCAAGAAGGTCGCTGACCTTCTGCGTCGCGGTGGTGCCTCGGCCGAAGTCGCGCAGGCTGACGCCGAAGCGATTGCGGAGTAACTGACATGGCGAAGATCAAGATCAAGCAGATCGGTTCGCCGATCCGTCGCCCCGAAAGCCAGAAGAAGATTCTGATCGGCCTGGGCCTTGGCAAGATGCATCGCGTGGTCGAGCTGGAAGACACGGCGGAAGTCCGCGGTGCCATCAAGAAGCTCCCCCACATGGTGGAAGTGGTCGAGGGCTAAGCCCTTTCGATCCGAAGAAATGAAGCGAAAGAGGGGGAAACCCCTCTTTCGTTTTTTCAGCGGAAGCGCTAACGGGCGCTTCCTTTAGATGATCCCGCACGGGATCAGCGCGACAAAAGCGAAAGCGAGTGCGAACATGAAACTGAACGAAATCAACGACAATGCCGGTGCCCGCAAGGGTCGTATGCGCGTCGGCCGCGGTATCGGCTCGGGCAAGGGCAAGACCGCCGGTCGCGGCCAGAAGGGTGCCAAGGCACGCTCGGGCGTCAGCATCAACGGCTTCGAGGGTGGCCAGATGCCGCTCCACATGCGCATCCCGAAGCGCGGCTTCAACAATATCTTCGCCAACGATTATGCGATCGTGAACCTGGGTGAAGTGCAGGCCGCGATCGACGCCGGCAAGCTGGACGCCGCTGCCGTCATCGACCATGCGGCTCTGAAGGCCGCCAACCTGGCCCGTGGTGGCAAGGATGGCGTCCGCGTTCTCGCCAAGGGCGAACTGACCGCCAAGGTCAGCTTCCTGGTCGCCGGTGCCTCGAAGAGCGCCGTCGAAGCGGTCGCGAAGGCCGGTGGCAAGCTGGACGTGATCGAAGTCGTCCCGGCAGCCGAGAAGGCCAAGGCGAAGAAGGGCACCGCCCTTGCCGCCAAGAAGGCCGCCAAGGCCTAAGTCTCGCCCGAGACTTGCAAGCACGGCCCCGCTGCCCGATATGGGTTGGCGGGGCTATGTGTATCGGGGGGAGCATATGTTCGTCGCAACGGCGGCAACTCCCGTTCGACATGGTCTTCCCGCCCCGCTAAGGGGGTAGCGATTCCGCCACGGAGCCCGATGGCTCCGGCAAGAATGATTTGAAGGGCAGCCACAATGGCATCGAGAGCCGACCAGCTCGCATCCAATCTCAGCCTCGCGAAGTTCAGCCAGGCGACCGACCTCAAGAAGCGCCTGTGGTTCACCCTCGGCGCGCTGATCGTCTTCCGCTTCCTCAGCTTCGTGCCGCTGCCGGGTATCGATCCCACCGCGCTCGCGGCCTGGTCGCAGAAGTCGGCCGGTGGCATCCTCGACATCTTCAACACCTTCTCGGGTGGTGCATTGTCGCGCGCGAGCCTCATCACGCTCGGCATCATGCCCTATATCACCGCGTCGATCGTGGTGCAGCTGGCCGCCTCCCTCTCGCCGCAGCTCGCGGCGATCAAGAAGGAAGGCGAGAGCGGCCGCAAGAAGCTGAACCAATATACCCGCTATGGCACCGTCGGCCTGACCGCCGTGCAGGGCTATGCCGCCGCCGCCAACTGGCAGGCGCAGGGCGTGGTCGTGGACCCCGGCATGCTGTTCGTCGTCTCGGCGATCATCTCGCTGATCGGCGGCACCATGTTCCTGCTGTGGCTGGGTGAGCAGATCACCTCGCGCGGCATCGGCAACGGCACCAGCCTGATCATCATGGCGGGTATCGTCGCGCAGCTGCCGGTGACGCTGAGCAACCTGTTCAAGTCGGGCAGCGAAGGCTCGATCTCGGGCCTGGTCATCTTCCTGGTCGTCGTGCTGGGCTTTGGTCTGATTGCCTTCATCTGCTTCATGGAGCGCGCGCAGCGCCGGGTGCTGATTCAGTATCCCAAGCGCCAGACGCGTCAGGGCCTGATGCAGGCCGATCGCAGCCATCTGCCGCTGAAGGTCAACACCGCAGGCGTGATCCCGCCGATCTTCGCCAGCTCGCTGCTGCTGCTGCCGCTGACCATCTCGCAGTTCATGGGCGTGAAGGCGGACGACGACAGCCGCTGGAGCAGCATCGTGCTGACGATCAACCAGTATCTGTCGCACGGCAGCCCCTTCTACATGGCCCTTTATGGCCTGGGCATCGTCTTCTTCTGCTTCTTCTACACCGCCGTGGTGTTCAATCCGGAAGAGACAGCCGACAATCTGAAGCGCAATGGCGGCTTCATTCCGGGCATCCGTCCGGGCAAGAATACCGAGAATTATCTCGATTATGTCCTGACCCGGATCACCGTGATCGGTGCTGCCTACCTGGCCTTCATCTGTCTGGTGCCGGAATTTGCCATCGCCCGGGCGGGAATTCCCTTCTACCTTGGTGGGACTAGCCTGCTGATCGTGGTCAATGTTACGGTCGATACCGTGACCCAGATCCAGAGCCATCTGCTTGCCCATCAATATGGGGATCTGATCAAGAAGGCGAAGCTGAAGGGCCGTCTGCGCTAAGGGGGCGCAGACAGGCTAGCGCAAGTACAAGGGGAGAATGCGCGCAATGAATATCATTCTGCTTGGTCCTCCGGGTGCCGGCAAGGGCACCCAGGCCACGCGGCTCGTCGACAGCCGTGGCATGGTTCAGCTGTCGACCGGCGACATGCTGCGCGCGGCGGTCAAGGCGGGGACTCCGGTCGGCCTGCAGGCCAAGGCGCTGATGGAATCGGGGTCGCTGGTGCCGGACGAGGTCGTCTCGGGCATCATCGGCGAAGCGCTTGATGCGCTGGCGACCGATACCGGCGTGATCTTCGACGGCTATCCACGGACCGAGGCCCAGGCCCATTCGCTCGACACCATCCTGGCCGATCGCGGCCGCACGCTCGATCATGTGATCGAGCTGGAAGTGGACGAGGATGCGCTGGTCGAGCGCATCACCGGTCGCTTTACCTGCGCGACCTGCGGCGAGGGCTATCATGATGCCTTCAAGCAGCCGAAGGTCGAGGGTATGTGCGACAAGTGCGGCGGGCATGAGTTCAAGCGTCGTCCCGACGACAATGAGGAAACGGTGCGGACCCGCATGGCCGAATATCGCGCCAAGACCGCACCGATCCTGCCAATCTACGAAGCGCGCGGCATCGTCAGCCGCGTCGACGGCATGGCCGACATGAACGACGTCAGCGGCGCGATCGTCGCCATCTTGGACGGCGTTCCGGCCTGAGCTATTCTCCCTCCCCGGCGACAAGGCGGGGAGGGGACATGGCCTATCCAATCAGATCGATACTGACATGCGCCGGCATGGCGCTGGCGGCCGCGCCCGGACAGGGTGGGGTGGTTGCCAGCAGCGATGCCGGCTTTGTCGTGCAGGCGAGCGTGGACGTGGCCGTGGCGCCCGACGCGGCCTATGCGCTGCTGGCGGAGCCGGGGCGCTGGTGGAACAGCGCCCACACTTATAGCGGCGATGCGCGCAACATGGTGCTGCAGGCGAAGGCCGGAGGCTGCTTCTGCGAGACCCTTCCCGACAAGAGCGGAAAGGGCGTCTCAGGCAGCATCGAACATGCGCGGGTCATCTATGCCGCGCCGGGCCAGCGATTGCGGCTGAGCGGCGCTCTGGGGCCGTTGCAGAGCGAAGCGGTGACCGGCGTGCTGGACTTCGCCATCGCGCCCGCGCCGGGCGGCAGCCGTGTGACGCTGACCTATTCGGTAGGCGGTTATATGCGCGGTGGCCTGGCGCCGATGGCGCCAATCGTCGACAAGGTGCTGGTGGAGCAGCTCGACGGCTATAAGCGGGCGGCAGACGGCAAGGGCTGACGCGCGCCTGCGTCGGCAGGCAGAAGCAAATCGGGGTGGAAGCCCGATGGCCTCCACCCCGATGGATGATGCTTAATTCTCGTCGCCCATGCGCAGGGCGGCGATGAAGGCTTCCTGCGGAATTTGGACGCTGCCATATTCGCGCATCCGCTTCTTGCCTTCCTTCTGCTTCTCCAGCAGCTTCTTCTTGCGGGTGATGTCGCCGCCATAGCATTTCGCCGTGACGTCCTTGCGCATCGCCGCGATCGTCTCGCGCGCGATCACCTTGCCGCCGATCGCCGCCTGGATCGGGATCTTGAACAGGTGGCGGGGGATCAGGTCCTTGAGGCGCTCGCACATGTGGCGGCCGCGCGCTTCGGCGGCGGAGCGGTGGACGATCATCGACAGCGCATCGACCGGCTCGTTGTTGACGAGGATGCTCATCTTGACGAGGTCGCCCTCGCGCGTGCCGATCTGGTGATAGTCGAAGCTGGCATAGCCACGGCTGATGCTCTTGAGGCGATCATAGAAATCGAACACCACTTCGTTGAGCGGCAGTTCATAGGTCACCTGGGCGCGGCCGCCGACATAGGTGAGGTTCTTCTGGATGCCGCGACGGTCCTGGCACAGCTTCAGGATCGAACCTAGATATTCGTCAGGGCAGTAGATCACCGCCTCGATCCACGGCTCCTCGATCATCTCGATATGATTGGGATCGGGCATGTCGGCCGGGTTGTGCAGGTGAAGGGTGCGACCATCCTTCATGTGCATGTCATAGACGACCGACGGCGCCGTGGTGATCAGGTCCAGATCATATTCGCGGCTCAGGCGCTCCTGGATGATTTCCAGATGCAGCAGGCCGAGGAAGCCACAGCGGAAGCCGAAGCCCAACGCGGCCGAGGTTTCCATCTCGAACGAGAAGCTGGCGTCGTTGAGGCGCAGCTTCGAGATCGACTCGCGCAATTTCTCGAAATCATTGGCATCGACCGGGAACAGGCCACAGAACACCACCGGCTGCACTTCCTTGAAGCCCGGCAGCGGCTTGGCGGCGCCATTCTTCACGGTCGTGATCGTGTCGCCGACGCGGGTCTGGGCGATTTCCTTGATCTGCGCGGTGATGAAGCCGATCTCGCCGGCGGCGAGTTCGGGCAGCGCCTCGATCTTGGGGCGCATGCAGCCGACGCGGTCGATCAGATGTTCGGTGCCGCCGATCATGAACTTGATCGCCTGGCCCTTCTTGATCACACCGTTGACGACGCGCACCAGGATGACGACGCCCAGATAGGGGTCGTACCAGCTGTCGACCAGCATCGCCTCCAGCGGGGCGTTGCGGTCGCCCTTGGGCGCCGGGATCTTGGTGACGATCGCTTCCAGGATGTCGTCGATGCCGATGCCCGACTTGGCGCTGGCCAGCACCGCTTCCGACGCGTCGAGGCCGATCACTTCCTCGATTTCCGCGCGCACCTTTTCCGGCTCGGCAGCGGGCAGGTCGATCTTGTTCAGCACCGGCACGATCTCATGGTCATGCTCGATCGACTGATAGACGTTGGCCAGAGTCTGGGCTTCCACGCCCTGCGCGGCGTCGACCACCAGCAGCGCGCCCTCGCACGCGGCCAGGCTGCGCGACACTTCATAGGCGAAGTCGACATGGCCCGGCGTGTCCATGAGGTTCAGCTCATAGGTCTCGCCATTCTTGGCGGTATAGTCGAGGCGCACGGTCTGCGCCTTGATGGTGATCCCGCGTTCCTTCTCGATGTCCATGTTGTCAAGGACTTGCGCGCTCATCTCGCGGTCGGTCAGGCCGCCGGTGCGCTGGATCAGGCGATCGGCCAGCGTCGACTTGCCATGGTCGATATGCGCAATGATCGAAAAGTTTCGGATATGGGACAGGTCGGTCATCGGCGCCCGATAGCAGCAGTTGCGGGCGCTGTCAGCAGGATCACGTAGTGCATGGCACGCGAAATTGCGGTGCGATGACAAGCATCGTCATTAACCCCCTTTGCTTGGAAGCCCCTTGCGGCTGTGTTACGTTCCAGAAAAATATCCGGGGCGCACCAATTTATCTCGACCAGACAGGAAACGGGGTTTTTGAAAATGCGTGTATTGAAGATGCTGACTGCGGCTGCGGTCTGCCTTGGTTCGGCCGCGCCGATGGCGATGGCCGCCGAAAAGGGTTCGTCGGCCCGTCAGGAACAGTCGCGAAAGCAGGCGGAAATCCCGCGCTGTACCAAGCGCCTTGGCACCGTTGCGATCGTAGAGCCCGACAATCAGTGGTGGCGCGAACTCAATCTGGGTAGCCCCGAGGCGATCCTGAAGATCTTCGTGCAGCAGTCGGGCTGCTTCGGCCTCGTCAATCGTGGCCGGTCGATGGCGAGCCGCAACATGGAACGCGCCATGGCCGACAACGGCGAATTGCAGGCCGGCAGCAATCTGGGCCGCGGTCAGGTGAAAGCGGCGGATTATTTCCTGGAGCCGGACATCGTCTCCTCCAACCGCAACAGCGGCGGCAATTCGCTGGGCGGCGTGCTCGGCGGCTTCATGGGTGGCAGCACCTGGGGCCGGATCGCTGGCGGTATCAACGTCAAGAAGAGCGAGGCCAATGTCACCCTCTCGGTCGTCAATGCCCGCACCACCGAGGAAGAGGCGCTGACCGAAGGCTATGCCCGCAAGTCTGACCTGAGCTTCAACGCCAGTGGCGGGTCGAGTTGGTGGGGTGGCTTTGCCGGTGCAGGCGGCGGCGGCTATCAGAATACCGAGATCGGCCAGGTGATCGTGCTCGCCTATCTCGACGCCTATACGAAACTGGTAACGCAGCTGGGCGGCCTGCCCGAAAATGCGGCGGCGGCCGCGCCGGTCGCGCAGCCCTGATGGCTAGGGGGCGCTGCCGCTGCGGCAGCGCCCTCATCCGCTCGGCGCGATTTCCGCGAGCGGGCCGGGCGCCCGTCGCCGCTTCTTCCACCAGCGCAGGATGATCTCTCCCGCCGGTCGCTCGACCAGGCGGTTGATCAGCGTGCCAAGCGTCAGTGCGACGAGGAAGGCGGCAGCAAAGCCGATCCAGGGGCTATAGCCTGCCTTGGCGATCTCCAGCATGACGACGAAGCCGACATGCTGGTGGATCAGGTAGAAACTGTAGCTGATACCCCCCATCCAGACGAGCGGCCGGATCGCCAGGAAGCGCAGATGATTGCGGATCAGCGCCGCGAAGGTCGCCATCAGCACCAGGCCGACAATCGTCACGTCCCATGTTTCCATGGTCGCGATCGATAGCAGGGCCAGCGCGGCATATGGGGCCTGCTGCTGCCAGCTGCGTTGCCCAGCCCAGATGCGGTAGGCCAGCATGCCGATGATGAAGAAGGGCGTGTAGCGCAGCACCAGCAGCATCACGACCCGTTCGGGCACGATATCGGGCCAGAGCTGCATGACCCAGCGCAGGATCAGCCAGACTACCAGCGTCGGTTCCAGATGCCGCAGGCCGATCCATTTCCAGATCGAGACCATGCAGAAATAGAAGGCGATCTCCACCGTCAGCGTCCAATAGGCGCCGTCCACTTCGGGAATGAAGGCAAAGCCCTGGAGCATCGTCAGATTGGCGAGAATCGCAAAGGGGCCGACCAGCAACTGGGTCGCCTGCGCCAGATATTCGATCGACAGCGTCACCAGCATCGCCACCAGATAGGCGGGGTAGAGGCGGGCGAAGCGGTTGACGATGAAGTCGGCGACCGTGCCGATCCGATCCAGCGTGAAGAAGATCGCAAAGCCCGAAATGGTGAAGAACAGCAGCACGCGGTAATTGCCGCCGGGAAAGCTGAAGGGCACATGGCTGGCCTGGGGGAACAGCTCATGGAAGCGGGTCGAATAATGGAAGATCAGCACGCACAGGGCGCCGATGCCGCGCAACGCGTCCAGCTCCGTCAGCCTTGTTCGCTTCGGCTTCGTTTCGACCATGATGCTTCATAGCAATGATAGAGCAACTAATGGGATATTTTCTTGGTTAACGCGCAATGCGCAAATGGCGGATACGGGCGCTGTCGGTCCCAATCTGAAACGTCCCGCTTTTGCCTCCTTGCGGGATAGCGGTCTTAGCCGGCCGCGCACCAGTCGATCGGCTTGGCCGACCAGGGGCGGGCATAGCGTTTGAGAATGAGGAGTTGGCCCAGCGAGACGCCGTCACGGAGCAGGATGCGGGCGGTCGGATCACTGTCGGCGGGATCGGCATGGGCTTCGAAGCTGCCGCCGTTCAGCATGCCCTGCAACGCCGTGCGGCCGGCGCGGGCAAGGGTGGCTTCCTGCGGGCAGGCAGCGCCTTCGAGTCGCGGCGCGCTGATGTCGGCGAGATGATAGCGACGGCCCTGATAGGCATAGGCGTCGGTGGCGAGGACACAGGCCTGGCCGTCGAGGTCGTCACATGCGGCAAAGCGGACGGAAATGGTGGCGGCGGCTTCGGCTGCTGGCGTGGCTGGCGCCGATGTGGCGGGCAGCACATGGCGCAAAAGGACCAGCAGCAGTGCCCCCATCAACAGGGCGATGAGGATGAGGCGCAGCGGCATGATGGCGCGGCGCTCATCCTGCTTTTCATTCAGCCAATGGCCGGACCGATCCCGGTCTTCGTCACCAATATCATGAAGGCTATAGGCCATGTTTCATCCCCAGTCGGATGCTATTATATGCAAATATTGGGAAATTTTCGGTTAACCACGCCATGGCCCGGCCGCGATGATGGCCCTGCCTTGACGCTGGAGCGGCGCCATGGTGAAAAACCGCGGAAGCCAGACGAAGGAGGCGGCGTGAGCGAAGCATGGCTGTATGACGAGCATCCGGCGATGGTCCGGGCGCATCCCTTCCTGTTCCTGCTGCTGTTGGTTTCGGTGGTTGGCATCCTGGCGATCGGCGTGTGGTGGGTGATGCACAAGGGCGAGCGGCTGGCGCTGAGCGAGCGCGAGGTGCTGCTGGAGCGTGGCTTGCTGGCCAAGCAGCGGACCGAGATCGCGCTGTCCAGCATCCGTAGCGTGCGGATCACCCAGACCTTCGGCCAACGGCTGTTCGACGTCGGCAATGTCGAGCTGTTCAGCGCCGGTGACGTAGCGGAAATCGCGATCCGCAACATGCCGCGACCGGGTCGGATTCGGGCGATTGCGGCGGCCCGAAACCTGGACCTTCTGCCCCAGCGCTGAACGCTCGGGCAGGGGCGGTGCGCACGGAAAGCGCACGAAATCCGCCATTTTCTTGTCGAACATAATGTCTAGGCCCTTGACTTGGGCGCATTTATTTTAGCCAATAGGAGCCCAGGGGCCGGCAGAGCTTTCCACCCGCACGAGGACGCCAGAAACAAGCAACGTCGATCCGCATCAGGCGGACGGCGGGAAAAAGGGGGCGCCTTGATGGTGGGTTTGCGCGTAATGCCGCTGTTGCCGGAACTGACGGCCGATCAGCGGGCCGAGATTCGGCAGTCCTGCGGCTTTGCCTGCGTGCGCTGCGGGGTCACCATCTATCGTTATTTGGGGCTGCCAGACGGGCCGGGGGCGACGCTGCTCTGCCCGACCTGTCACGGGCTGGTGGAGGAAGGGCGGCTGACTGCGAATCAGGTCCACAGCTTCCATGCCAATCCGGTGGTGCGCCAGCGCCACTTCGCGCGCGATCGCCTGCCCTTCTCCAACGAATTGCCGCAATTGATCGTCGGTGGATCGCGGATGCTGCGCGATACGCCGATTCCCATTACCCTGGATGGCGAGCCGATTTTGATCTTCGCGCCGCCGCGCCGATCCATGGGGGCGACGCGGATCAGCGTCAGGCTGGGCGCGGCCGACGGCACGCCGATGCAGGTGATCGATGGCAATGAATGGAAGCCGCATGACGGCAGCTGGCATTTCCTGTTGCGCGGCGACCGCTATTCGATGATGGCGGCGCGGGGCGACGGATTGTGCGTTTTGCGTATCGTTGCGCGCAACCGGCTCGCGGTCGAGCATCTTCGGACCACGATCAACGGGCGCCGGCTGGAAGTGACGCCGGACTGGCTGGAGGTTGATGGCAAGCGCTATGTCGACCGGATCGGCAGCGGAACGCTGATCGGCCTGGAACTGTAGACGGCGCCTTTCGGGGCGCTATCCGGGTTCCCGACTGCAGCTATTGCGGATCGAGTCATGTCATGACTGGATTCCGTAACGGAAAGAGGCGATGCCCGCAGGCGTCGCCTTTTTCGTCTCACCGATATGGATGAAGTGTATCTGATATAAATCAACGACTTGGCCGTCATCATAAAAAATTGATCATAGAAGAAGTTTACATCCGTTCCGGGGCATGATTCCCTGTGGGCGATCAGAGGGGTTGGAATGTCGAATGCGGTTGCCAGTCTGGACGATAATCAGCGGGCATGCCTGCGGCTGGTGGCACAGGGCTATACCTCCAAGCAGATCGCGCAGCGCACATCGCTGACCCCCGGCACGGTCGACCAATATGTCTATCGCGCGACCGTGGCGCTGGGCGCCAAGGATCGGCGCGAGGCGGCCCGGATATTGGTAGAGGCCGAGAAAAACGCGCAATTCAAGCAATTTGAATTAAAGCCGGAGCCGCTTGTTGAGCCGGCGATGGCGGGTGAGAAGGAGGTGTCGGCACCAAACAGGCCGACCCGGACCGGCGACATCCCGGCTAGTGCAGAGCGGCAGGAAAAGGGTCGTTTGCGCCAATTGGGTAACCGGATTCTGGCAACCATGGGAGGGGAACCGCATGGGCTGAATCGATGGCAGATCCTGACGACCATCTTCCGGGTCGCGTTATGGGCAGGGGGTTCCCTGGCCGCGCTGATCACGATGGGATATTGGCTCAATCATCTGTTTGGCTGACGGTCTCCAACAATCCAACCATCTGATGGGCCAGCGAGCGCTGGCCTGAAAAGGGAGCCTTGCCATGTCCAATGCCCGCCGCGCCGAGCGCGCCGCCAAGAGCGAAATGCACATGTCGGACGACACCTTCTTCAACCTGAGCGGCCAGGTCCGCGATGCCTATGTGAAGCTGGACGATGTTCTGGCCCACACGCTGCGGATGAGCGCCGACATGATCGATACCGCCCGCACCATCGGCTTGGCCCCCGAACAGGGACAGAAGCTGTTCAAGCGCTTCCATGGCTGCATCGACACGATGATGCAGAGCCGCGAGCAGCTGCTGGGCGCCCATCTGGAAGCGACCAAGATCCGCATGAAGACCAACCAGGCCGAACGCGCCGACGGCTGCTACAGCCCGTGGAGCGCGCTGGAAGAAAAGCAGGCCGACGCCCTGCGCCTGGTCGCCTGACGCGACCGGACCGGAAGGCAGGATCGTGCAGATCTTCCTCGCTTATACGATCGCGCTGATCGCGACCTCGATCTTCGTGGTGCGCTATGGCGGCGCGACCGGGCGCTGGAGCATCGTTGGCGTCTGGGCAGGGTTCATCCTGGCCCAGACGGCGGTCCTGACCATCCGGCCGGAGGCGGTGCTGATCCGCACGATCCTGGCGATCGAATGCGCCTCGCTGCTGTTCAAGATCATCATTTCGATGCTGAGCAGCCGACGCTGGCCGATCATCGTTGCTGCCTTCCAGCTGAATGTGGCGGCGGTGCAGGTCGCGGTGATCGTGTCCCCCGCCTACCTCACCAAATTCTTCTACGCCATGTCGACAATCTGGGCGGTGCCGGTGCTGGTCGTGATGGCCATGGGCACGCAGATGGACCGGAAACACGCGTTTCCGGCCTGAGCAAGGGGCACAGGATGCGGAAATGCCCGTCATTCCCTCTTGCGGCTGCGCCAGCCGGTGAAAGGCATGTTGTTTCTGTTTTTGTCCGATTGATGGAGGGCCGACAATTATGGCATCAAGGGACATGACCCAGCGCGTTACGCGCCATCTGAACCCAGTAGGGAGTGATGGAATGGAGGGAGAGGGTATCTGTCCAACCGAGAGCCCGGTCGTTACCGCGGCCGACCTGGTCCGTGGCTTTTCTGAATGTCGCGACATGGCGACACGCACGCCGCTTTACATCACCCATCATGGCCGGGCGACCCATGTCTTGCTCGGCGTCAACGAGTTCCGGGCGCTCAAGGAGCAGTCGGGCAGCGCCCATGGGGAAAGCGCCGAGGAGAAATTGTTCGCGCTGGCCGACTGGGTCGATCAGGCAGTGATCATCTGCGACCAGGACATGCGCGTCGACTTCGTTAACCGGGTCGCTAGCGCCATCTGTCGCAAGCCGGTGGGGCAGATGGTCGGTCCGAAGCTGGACGTCGTCCTGCCGTCGATCAGTGGCAGCCTGATGGAAGTGCATGTGCGCCGCACCGTGAGCGGTGGCGAGCCGAGCGCGGCCGATATTCCCTCTCCCTTTGCCGACGGCGCCTGGCTGCGGCTGCAGAGTTTCCCCCTTGGAAGGTCAACCGTCATCATGTTCCGCGACATTACCGAGGATGTGCGCCGCCATCGGCTGGCCGATGCCAAGGCCGCGATCATCGAGGCGATGACCGCCCATGGCGATGTCGGCTATGTCCGCCTATCGGTGCGCGGCACGATCGACGCGGTCGATGTGCCCTTCACCGACATGCTGAGCCTGCCGCGCGAACGGGTGATGGGCGTGCAACTGACCGACCTGGTCCTTACCCATGGCCGCGCGGCATTCCGCCAGGCGCTGGAGCGAGCGATGCAGGGGCAGGGCGCGCAATGCGTGCAAACCATGCTGCTGAGCAATCGCGGCGAGGCGGTGGCGGTGAAGGCCTCTATCGTCGCCCTGCACGGCGCCTATGGCGCCGAGGGGGCGGTCGTGCTGATCACCGCGCTCGATGGGAGCACGGTGGTGGAGTTGCCGCGCGCCGCCGAATGAGGCGGGCGCGGGTCAGCCGCAGCGGGCGCTGGTGACGACCATCTGATCGTCATAGCTGACGGTCAGCCGGTCGGGGCGGAAGTCCATGGTCATGGCCATATTGGGGCCGCCCCAGCGCAGCGTCTTGGCGCCCGATGCCTTGAGCAGTTCCGCGCCCAGATCGGCCGTCGCCTTCTGGCCGGTGAAGCGGTCGAGCCCGTCATGGCTGCACGGCCCCTGCGCCATGGCAGGCGGCGATGCGGAGTCGGGGCCTTCGCTGCCGGTCGCGGCACAGGCGGCCAGGGGCAGGAGCATGATCGCCATCATCGCCATCCGCATCGTCCGTCTCCTCATTCGGTCCGCGTCATCTTGAGCCGGCCATTCTTGACCGCAAAGGCAAGGCGCCCTTCGACCAGGTCCACCGCGTCCCGGCCGAACTGGTCATAGCGCCAGCCTTCCAGGATCGCGAGATCGTCGCGCACGCCGGCAGCCAGTGCCTCTATATCGTCGGTGCGGGCGAGCAGGCGCGGGGCGACATTGATGTCGCGCGAGCGAATCTTGAGCAGCAGCTTCAACAGGTCGGCGACCAGTGCGCCATCCTTGCCCAGGCCCGGACGCTTGGGATCGCGTTCGGGCATCTCGTCCTTGCCGAGCGGCTTGTGCGCGCCGAGCGCGGCCATCAGCCGGCCGCCAATGTCGTTGATCTTCCAGGTGGCGGACAGGCCGCGCACCTTGCCCAGATCCTCCTGCGCGCGCGGCGGGTGGCTGGCGATGTCGGCCAGCGTCTCGTCTTTGACGATGCGGCCGCGCGGCAGATTCTTGTCCTGCGCTTCCTTCTCGCGCCAGGCGGCCAGCGCCTTGAGGCGACCCAGGACATCGGCCTTGCGGCTGGCGATGCGGACGCGCTTCCAGGCTTCGGACGGATCATTCTCGTAATTGGACGGATCGCTGATCCGCTCCATTTCCTGGTCGAGCCAGTCGCCGCGCCCGGTCTTGCGCAGTTCCTCCAGCATCTTGGGGAAGATTTCGATCAGATAGGTGACGTCGCCAATGGCATAGTCGATCTGGCGCTTGTCGAGCGGGCGGCGCGCCCAGTCGGTGAACCGCGCGCCCTTGTCGAGCTGCACGCCGAGCCAGGCGTCAACGAGATTGCCATAGCCGATCTGTTCGCCAAGGCCGAGCGCCATGGCGGCGATCTGGGTGTCGAACATCGGATGCGGCGTCTTGCCGGTCAGATTATGGACGATCTCGATGTCCTGGCCGCCGGCATGGAAGACCTTGAGCACGTCCTCATTATTGACCAGCAGGTCGAGCAGGGGCGTAAGGTCGATGCCCGGCGCCTTGGGATCGATCGCCGCGGCCTCGTTGGAGTCGGCGACCTGGACCAGGCAGAGTTCGGGCCAGTAGCTATTCTCGCGCATGAACTCGGTATCCACCGCGACATAGGGGGATTTGGCCATGCGGGCGCAGAAATCGGAAAGCGTCTTGCTGTCGGTAATCAGCGGATGAATTTGCATATGGTCTTCGATCTTATTATGGGCTGGCCCGCGTCCTGCGGGCTGGTCGATAGTCGACAAGGCAAGCCCATAGCCGGGCCGCAACAATTTGTCATTTCCGTAAAACGAATTTGAAAGATCGAAACGCCATGCACGCCTATCGCACCCACAATTGCGGCGCCCTTCGTGAAGCCGATGTCGGCGCGAATGTGCGCCTGTCCGGCTGGGTGCATCGCAAGCGCGATCATGGCGGCGTTCTCTTCATCGATCTGCGCGACCATTATGGCCTGACCCAGATCGTCGCCAAGGCGGACAGCGAGCCGCTGCGCATCCTGGACGGCCTGCGTGCGGAATCGGTCGTGACGATCGACGGCACCGTGGTCGCGCGCGGCCCGGAAGCGACCAACCCGAAGATGGCGACCGGCACGATCGAAGTCGTGGCCGACAAGGTCACCGTGCTGTCGACCGCGGCCGAACTGCCGCTGCCGGTGGCGGGCGAGCAGGAATATCCCGAGGATATCCGCCTGCGCTATCGCTTCCTGGACCTGCGCCGCGAAACGCTGCACGCCAATATCGTCACCCGCACCAAGATCATCCGCGACATGCGTCGCCGCATGGAAGATGCCGGCTTCACCGAATATTCGACGCCGATCCTGACCGCGTCCTCGCCCGAAGGTGCGCGCGACTTCCTGGTACCCAGCCGCATCCATGCCGGCAAATTCTACGCCCTGCCGCAGGCGCCGCAGCAATATAAGCAGCTGCTGATGGTTGCCGGTTTCGACCGCTATTTCCAGATCGCCCCCTGCTTCCGCGACGAAGATCCGCGCGCCGACCGCCTGCCGGGCGAATTCTACCAGCTTGACCTGGAAATGAGCTTCGTCACCCAGGAAGATGTCTGGAACACGATGGAGCCGGTCATCGCATCGGTGTTCGAGGAATTTGCGCAGGGCAAGCCGGTCACCCCAGCCGGCAGCTTCCCGCGCATCCCGCATGCCGAAGCCATGCTGAAATATGGCAGCGACAAGCCGGACCTGCGCAACCCGATCATCATCCAGGACGTGACCGAGCATTTCCACGGCTCGGGCTTCGGCATCTTCGCCAGCCTGGTCGAGAGCGGCAATGTGATCCGCGCGATCCCGGCGCCGGGCGCAGGCGCGGGCAGCCGCAAATTCTTCGACGACATGAATAATTGGGCGCGCGGCGAAGGCTATTCGGGCCTTGGCTATATCAACATCAAGGATGGCGTCCCCGGCGGCCCGATCGCCAAGAATCATGGCGAGGAAGCGACCGCCAAGCTGATCGCGGCGCTGGGCCTTGGCCCGAACGACGGCGTGTTCTTCGCCGCCGGCAAGGAATCGCAGGCCGCCAAGCTCGCCGGCCTCGCGCGCATCCGCGTCGGCGAGACGCTGGACCTGATCGATAAGGACCGGTTCGACCTGTGCTGGATCGTCGACTTCCCCTTCTATGAATATGACGAAGACGAGAAGAAGGTCGATTTCGCCCACAACCCCTTCTCGATGCCGCAGGGTGGACTCGATGCGCTCAACAACCAGGATCCGCTGAGCCTCAAGGCCTATCAGTATGACATGGTTTGCAACGGCTATGAGATCGCGTCGGGTTCGATCCGTAACCAGTCGCCCGAGGCGATGGTCAAGGCGTTCGAGCTGGTGGGCCTGAGCCAGGCCGACGTGGAAGAGCGGTTCGGTGGCCTCTATCGCGCGTTCCAATATGGCGCGCCGCCCCATGGTGGCATGGCCGCCGGCGTCGACCGCATCGTGATGCTGCTGTGCGGCGCGCAGAATCTGCGCGAGATCACTTTGTTCCCGATGAACCAGCGCGCCGAAGACCTGCTGATGGGGGCGCCCAGCGCTGCCGAGTTCAAGCAGCTGCGCGAACTGCATGTTCGTGTCGTGGAGCCGCAGGCCAAGGCATAAGCCTTTCCATCGGCTGGAAAGAACAGGGCTCCTGCCATCCGGCAGGGGCCTTTTTCTTTGCCGTCTTGCCTTGCTGTATTGGCGTGATAACACACATGACGGCAAGGGAGCATGGCGGATGATGCGGACGATCATGGCGATGGTGGCGGCGGGGCTTGCGGCGGTGTCGGTGCAGGCGGCTGGTCCCGGTTTCGATCCGCGCGCTTTGAAGGCGGTTGCGGGGCCGCCCAATGAGGTGATGGTGCTGGGCACGCCCCATCTGTCCGGCTGGCCAAAGGATTTCGATGCAAAGGCGCTGGGGCCGCTGATCGACCGGCTGGCGGCGTGGAAGCCGCAATCGATCGCGGTCGAGTCCCTGTCCGGCCTGCAATGCGACGCCTTGCGCCGCGCGCCGTTACGCTATGCGGAGACGGTGGAAACCTATTGCTGGGACGCGACGCCGGCGCGCCAGGCGACCGGGCTGGACGTACCGGCCGCCACGGCCGAGGTAGAGCGGCGTCTGGCCGCCTGGCCGGAGCGGCCGACGGCAACGGATCGGCGCCATCTGGCGGCCTTGTTCCTGGCGGCGGCGGATCAGGGATCGGCGTTGGTGCAATGGCTGCGGCTGGATGGCGTGGATCGGCATGCGGGGGATGGGCTGGATACCATGCTGGTGGCGCGGCTGGAAACGCTGCGTCAGCGGCGCAACGAGGAGTTCCTGATTGCTGCGCCGCTTGCGGCCCGGCTGGGGCTGGAGCGGCTGGAACCGATGGACGACCACAGCGCCGACCGGCCCTATCGCAATGCCGAGGAGGAGAAGGCAGCGGGCGCGGCGATCATGAAGGCATGGGACAATGAAGCGACGGCGCGGCGCAAGGCGGCCGATGCGGCGCTGCAACCCGGCATCCGCACGGGGGCAGGCGTGCTGGCGCTCTATCGCGCCTATAATGCGCCGGACCAGGCGCAGACCATCTATGACAGCGATTTCGGCGCGGCGCTCAAGGAGCCTTCGCCCGAGCGTTTCGGGCGCGGCTATGCCGGCTATTGGGAGGTGCGCAACCTGCGCATGGCGGCCAATATCCGCGATGTGCTTGCGGCGGCGCCGGGCCAGCGCATGCTGGTGATCGTTGGCGCCTCGCACAAATTCTATCTCCAGGCCTATCTCGACATGATGCACGATGTGCGGCTGGTCGATACCGATGCTGTGCTGCGCTGAGGCAGCTCTTGCCCTTGGCGTCGGGGTTCGATCTAATCGGCCGTCCCCTTGCAGGAGAGCGGCGCATGACGATCAATCTGTCGGACTATGAGACCGGGGCGAAGTTCAAGGGCGATTATGATGCGGCGCTGCTGGCGCTGCAGCATCGCCTGTCGAAGATCCAGGTCGCCCATATCCTGCATCGCCGCCGGACCGTCATCATGCTGGAGGGATGGGACGGCGCGGGCAAGGGCGGCATCATCAAGCGGATGACCGCGGACTGGGACCCGCGTTACTATCAGGTCCACCCGATCGCCGCGCCGACGCGCGAGGAACTGGACCATCATTTCCTCTGGCGCTTCTGGACCCGGCTGCCCGCCAGCCAGAATATCGGTATTTTCGACCGCAGCTGGTATGGCCGGGTGCTGGTGGAGCGGGTGGAGAAATACGCGCCCAAGGCGGAATGGAAGCGCGGCTACAAGGATATCAACGCGTTCGAGGCGCAGCAGGTCGACACCGGGACCAACATCATCAAGCTGTTCGTCCACATCACCCAGGAGACGCAGGACGAGCAACTGGCGCAGCGGCTGGATACGCCGTGGAAGCGGTGGAAGACCGGTGCGGACGATTATCGCAACCGGGCCAGGCGGGCCGAATATTGGGATGCGATGCACGACATGTTCGAGAAGACCGACACCAAGCAGGCGCCCTGGAAGGTGATCGACAATAATAACCGCAAGGCCGGACGGATCGCGGCGCTGACCTATGTGGCGGAGCGGCTGGAGAAGCTGGTGCCGATGGATTTCCCGGCGGCCGACCCCGAAGTGGTCAAGCTGGCGCGCGAGGCATTTGGCTATAAGCCGGCCAAATAATTCCGCAAAAACAACGATCTGTAACAAAATCGTCATCAAATACTAAGCGGTCATTTACCCTTTTCTTCTAGGTCGGGCGCCATGTACGCGTCCCAGATGCTTGATCGGCCCGACCCGGAGCCGCATGTTGCCGCCGGCACCGCCTTGCCCTTTGCGCAGGGCTGCGCTGCGGTCCGGCTGGGCCAGCCGCTCAGCCAGGCGGTCGACCGCTTCCAGGATGATGCGGCGCTGCGGCTGCTGCCGGTGGTGGACGCCGCCGATCGGCCGGTGGGGGCCATTTATGAGCGCGACATGCGACGCATCCTGTTCAACCCCTTCGGGCATGCGCTGCTGCGCAATCCCAGTTTCGGCGGGCGGCTGGACGAGCATGTGCGGCCGTGCGCGATGGTCGAGCAGAGCGCCAGCATCGAACGGCTGATCGACCTTTATGCGGCGCAGGGGAGCGATTGCGAGGGGCTGATCGTGACGCAGGGCGGCCATTATGCCGGCGTGGTGGGCGGTCCGCTGCTGCTGCGGCTGGCGGCGGAGCGGGATACGCGCGATGCGCTGGCCCGCACCCGGCGGCTGGAGCATGTGACGCGTGAGAGCGGCGCATTTCGCGCGGATGTCGAGGCGCTGATCGCCGATCTGGTCGGCATGGCCGACATGCTGTCGGCGCGCGCTGAACAGGCGGTGGAGCGGGCGTCGGGCAATGGCGAGGCGGCGGCCGGCATGGCGGTCGCGGCGGAACAGACGGCCGACAGCCTGCACGGCATCGCCAGCGGCGGGCAGGAACTGGGCGGGCTGTTCCAGGCGATGGAAAGCCAGGTGCGCGCGGCGGGCGAGGCGATTCGTGCGGCGGTGGCGCAAACGCAGGTCGGCGCCGAGCAGACGGCGGCGCTGCGGGTCGAGGCGGACGGGATCGGCGCGGTCATCACCCTGATCGACGATATTGCGCGGGCGACCAGCATGCTGGCGCTCAATGCCAGCATCGAGGCGGCACGGGCCGGTGAGGCCGGGCAGGGCTTTGCCGTGGTGGCGCGCGAGGTGAAGACGCTGGCGAGCCAGACGCGCGAGGCGGCGGCCGAGATCGGCCAGCGCATCGGCCATGTCCGGCTGGCGGTGGAGGCGGTGGCGCAGGGACATCTGCACATGGACGCGGCGATGGCCACCGCGAACGAGGTGTCGGCATCGGTCTTCTCGGCGGTGGCGCGCCACGGTGCCTTCAGCCGGTCGATCGCCGCGAGCCTGTCGGAGGCCGGATCGTCGAGCGACCATATCCGCCAGAGCGCGCGCCAGATCAGCGACAATGCAAGCGCGGCGGCAGCAGGCGCCCATGACATCGGCGTTGCGGCGGGGCAACTGGCGACGGTCGCGCACCGGCTGGACGATCGGGCGAGCCGGTTCCTGCAGGCGATCCAGGCAGGCTGAACCGCACAAAGCCTCTGGTAACGGCGCAAAAAGCAGCTAGTCTTGCACCCAATGGGTCCGGCACGGGCCGAAAATGGGAGAGAAGATCATGCTCGTCATGTTCGTCGGCGTCGATCGCACCGAAACCGCGGTCAACCCTACCCAGGTGACCTTCGTCTCATCCGTGACCGACGGCACCCGCATCCGCTTTGGCGAAGGCCGCAGCGTCACCGTGACCGAACCGATCGCCGAAGTGCTGGATTCGCTCAACCGCGCCCTGCGGCCGCACGAATAGCGGTCTGTTCCCTCTTCCCTCTTCCCCTCCGTCGCGCCTGCATGGCGACAGCCCTGTCGCGCGCCCGGCAGGTAAAAGGCCCGCCGCGCCATCGCGCAACGGGCCTTTTCAGAGCGTGAAGCCAGAGGTGGACGAAAGGCAGGATCAGGCGCCCGGTTGATCCGGTCGGGCGCGGTCGTCCTGCTTAGTCGTCATCCCCCGCTTCGGGTCCGGCCATCATCCCTTCGGCGACTTCCTCGGTCTTGCCGCGGATCGCCTTTTCCAGGCGATCTGCCATTTCGGGATTTTCCTTGAGGAAGGTCTTGGCGTTTTCGCGACCCTGGCCAATGCGGACCGAGTCATAGGAGAACCAGGAGCCTGACTTCTCGACCAGCCCGGCCTTGACGCCGATGTCGAGCATTTCGCCGATCTTGGAAATGCCCTCGCCATACATGATGTCGAACTCGACCTGCTTGAAGGGCGGGGCGACCTTGTTCTTTACCACCTTCACGCGGGTCGCGTTGCCGACGATATCGTCGCGATCCTTGATCTGGCCGGTGCGACGGATGTCGAGACGGACCGAGGCGTAGAATTTGAGCGCGTTGCCGCCGGTCGTGGTTTCCGGATTGCCGTACATCACGCCGATCTTCATGCGCACCTGGTTGATGAAGATCACCATGCACTTGGAGCGGGCGATCGACCCGGTCAGCTTGCGCAGGGCCTGGGACATGAGGCGCGCCTGCAGGCCGACATGGCTGTCGCCCATCTCGCCCTCGATCTCGGCGCGCGGCACCAGCGCGGCCACCGAGTCGACGACGAGGATGTCGATGGCGTTGGAGCGGACCAGCGTGTCGACGATTTCCAGCGCCTGTTCGCCGGTGTCGGGCTGCGACACGATCAGTTCGTCAATGTCGACGCCCAGCTTCTTGGCATAGATGGGGTCGAGCGCATGTTCCGCGTCGACGAACGCGGCGGTGCCGCCGGCCTTCTGGGCTTCGGCGATCGCATGCAGCGTCAGCGTGGTCTTGCCCGAGCTTTCCGGGCCGTAAATCTCGATGATGCGGCCCTTGGGCAGGCCGCCGATGCCGAGCGCGATGTCGAGGCCGAGCGAGCCGGTCGAGATCGATTCAATCTCGATCTTCTCGCGGCTGCCGAGCTTCATCGCGCTGCCCTTGCCGAAGGCGCGATCAATCTGGGCGAGCGCCGCCTCCAATGCTTTCTGTCTGTCCATTGTGCCTGTCTTCTTGGAATCGATGAGTGAGAGCATAGCGGTCATCGGCCTATCCCCTGTCAAGCGGATCGCGTCGAGTCACTCGGCGCCTGCCAATGATGTATCCTGTTTGTTCCTGTGGAACAAGAGGGGAACGGAAATTTCCTATCCTGCCTATTCAGTCGGCGAAAATCTTCTCCAGCGCGCGTTCGACGGCGCCGATGGTGAAGGGCTTGGCGAGCGTCGGCCGATCGGCATGGCCCTGGGGCAGATCGTCGGCCATGCCGCCGGTGGCGAACAGGAAGGGGATCGACTGCTGGGCCAATATGTCGGCGACCGGCCAGCTTTTTTCACCCTGGAGATTGCAGTCGAGCAGAGCGGCGTCGAACCCGCCCTCGCGCGCCAGGGCGCACGCCTCGTCCACCGACGCGGCGGTCGCGTGGAGGCGATAGCCGAGCGCGTCGAGATAATCTTCCAGCATCATGCCGATCATCGCTTCATCCTCGACGATGAGGATGGACTTGCCGTCAGCCATGCGCCCTTGTCCCTTGTTCTTGCTTCCCATCGCTAGCCAAAGGGGCAGGCGATGCCCAGCATAATCGTTTGCCGGCGGGCAAGTTCATTCCGCCGCCGGTCGCATCGCCAGCGCGTCGCGCGCCGCTTCGGCCAGCTGGTTGACGGAAAAGGGCTTGGGCAGGAAGGCGACATTGGCGATGTCGATCGACTTGCGTAGTTGCTCCTCGGCATAGCCGGACATGAACAGCACGGGGAGGTCGGGGAAGCTGCGCCGCGCCTGCGCCACCATCGCCGGGCCATCCATATTGGGCATCACCACGTCGGAGATCAGCAGGTCGATCTTCTCGCCGCCGCCCAGCACTTCCAGCCCCTGTTCGCCATCGCTGGCGGTTAAGACCTTGTAGCCCTGGCGGGTGAGCGCGCGTTCGGCCACGGCGCGGACCATATCCTCATCCTCGACCAGCAGAACCGTGCCGGTGCCCCAGGTTTCGCTGCGCTTGATCGGCGTCTTGGGCTTGGCCTGTTCGATGTCGCCGCCGGCATAGACCGGCAGATAGATGACGAAGCTGGCGCCCCGGCCCAGTTCGGATTCGGCGAAGATATAGCCGCCCGACTGCTTGACGATGCCGTAGACGGTGGAAAGGCCAAGACCGGTGCCCTTGCCCAGTTCCTTGGTGGTGAAGAAGGGTTCGAAGATCTTGGACAAGATGTCGGGCGGGATGCCCAGGCCCGTGTCGGACACGCGCAGCGCGGTATAGTCGCTGATCGGCAGAATTTGTTGCCGCATCTCGCGCACGCGGTTCGCCGGCACGCCATAGGTCTGGATATTGAGCGTGCCGCCTTCGGGCATGGCGTCGCGGGCATTGACCGCCAGGTTGATGATGACCTGTTCGAGCTGGCCGGGGTCGGCGCGCACCGCGCCGAGGTTGCGGCCATGGCTGACGTCGAGCTTCACATTCTCGCCGAGCAGGCGCTTCAACAGGTTGGAAACGTCGGCGACGATGTCGGGCAGCTGCAATATCTGCGGGCGCAGCGTCTGCTGGCGCGAGAAGGCGAGCAACTGGCGGGTGAGGCCGGCGGCGCGATTGCTGTTCGACTTGATCTGGGTGATGTCGTCATAGTCGCTGTCGCCCGGCGTATGGCGCATCAACATCAGGTCGCAATGGCCGATGATGGCGGTCAGGATATTGTTGAAGTCATGGGCGACGCCGCCCGCCAGCTGGCCGATCGCCTGCATCTTGGTCGCCTGCGCGACCTGACGCTTGAGCTTCGATTCCTCGCTATTGTCCTTGAGGCTGAGCAGCACGGCGGCCTCGCCCAGGCCGCGGACGCCGGCGAGGGAGAGGGCGATCGGTTCTTCGGGCTGTTCGCGCATGCGCACGGCGATGTCGCCCGACATTTGCGGGCCGACGGCAAAGCGGCGCACCGCGTCGGCCACCGCCGCCTGATCCTCGCGCACGACCAGGTCGCCGGGATAGCTGGGCGTTTCGGCATCCTTGATGCCGGCGGCGCGGGCGAACGCCTTGTTGACGAACAGCACCCGGCCGTCGCGATCGGCCATGGCGAGGCCGAAGGGCAGCAGCGAGAGCAGGGTTTCGATATAGGAAAGGGCAGAGGTGCCGCCACCGCCGACCGGCTCGTCGATCAGCAGCAGCAGCATCGGGCCGTCCTGCGCCCCATTCTGGATGCCGCCCGGCTGGGTGGCGCGGCGCAGCGGCACCTGCAGCAGGCGCAGCGGCAGGCCGCCGCTTTCCTCCCGCGCGAGGAACAGGCGGCCCTTGTCATCGACCCGCATATGGGCGGCGAAATCGCGGCCGGTGATGTTGGCATCGATCCGGCCGGCGGCGCGCAGCAGGAAGGCGCCGTTGGCGGCGCGGATGCGGCCCTCGCCGCCGATCATCACGGCCATGATGCCGGCTTCGCCCAGTTGCCGTCCGGCCTCCCCGGTCAGCACGCGATGGACATCGTCGAGCGCGCTGGGCTGGCGCATCGGGGTGAAGCGCCAGAGCAGATAATCTTCCGACCGACCGGTGCGGGTGATGTCGACGTCGAGGCGCAGGGTCGCATGGGCGATCGCCTCCACCTTGGCCTCGCCATCGCGCCACGCGGCGCGGGCGGCGACCGTCAGTCCCTCGATCAGCGAGGCATCGGCATTGACGGCCGGGGGCGAGGGGTAGCCGGGGAACCATTCGCCGAACAGGTCGCTGGCGCAGACCAGCCGGCCGGCGCGGTCGGTGACGGCGATCGCCATGCTGGAGGCGTCGGCGGCGGCGCGCGCCACGGTCCAGTCGGGCACGGCATCACTTGCGGACAGCGGCGGGGGATAGAGGCGGCGATACCAGGCGAGCAGCGCGGCGATGGTGATGACCGTGGCGGCGAAGCCGGCGGCCAGCGCCCAGTCGCCAATGGCATAGAGGACGATCGCGGCGGAGGCGGCCGCGGCGAGCGCGAGCAGGGGCACGAAGCTGCGCGACGGGGCCTGCCCCATCCACGCCTCATCATCCCTGTTTACCCGCGCGACCATCGGCGCCGTCCCCTTAAGCCCTTACAATGGAACCATGACGCCAAGGATCAGACCCGAGCGATCTCTTCCAATGCGCTGCTTTCGGTGCGCTTGCCAATCCTCAATTTGCGCGCCTGCCACTTGCGCCCCATGCGGCGGCGCCAGAACCAGTCGGCGCCGACATAGCCGACCACCGCGCTGGCGAGCGAGATGAGGAACAGGCCGAGCAGCATGGCCGGGGCGGCTTCGGAAAAGAGCCAGGCGCACCATTGGCCGATCGAGGCATGGCCATCGACCAGTGCCATGAAGCCCGAGGCGTCGGCGCTGCGGCCGAGCATCCAGTTGCCGAGCCATACCGATGCCATCAGGATCAGCGGCGTGGTGGCCGGGTTGGACAGGAAGGTCATTGCCGCCGCGACTGGGATATTGGCGCGGAAGGGCAGGGCGAAGATCGCGGCGCCGGCGATCTGGACGCCGGGGATCAGCAGGAAGATGCCGACGAACAGGCCGAGCGCGACGCCGCGCGGCACCGACCGGCGGGTGAAGCGCCACAGCGAAGGTTCCAGCACGCGATGGGCGACGGGGGCAAGGACGCGGCTCTTCTCCAGCGATTCACGGGTTGGCGCGTTGGCGTGCCACCAGCGGGAGAAGCGATTGTCCATGGATCAGCTATGCGCCTTCATGATGCGCTGCTGATCGCGCTTCCAGTCGCGTTCCTTGATCGTGTCGCGCTTGTCGTGATTCTGCTTGCCCTTGGCCAGCGCCAGCTCGACCTTGGCCCGGCCCTGGCTGTTGAAATAGACCATCAGCGGCACCAGCGTCATGCCCTTGCGCGACACCGCGCTGTGCATCTTCTCGATCTCGCGCTCGTGCAGCAGCAGTTTGCGCACCCGCTTGGGCTCGTGATTTTCGCGGTTGCCATGGCTATATTCGGGGATGTTGCTGTTCACCAGGAAGACCTGGTTGCCCTTCACCTCGGCATAGCTTTCGGCGATATTGCCCTCGCCGCCGCGCAGGGCCTTCACCTCCGTGCCCTGCAGCGCGATGCCGGCCTCGAACACGTCCTCGATGAAATAATCGAAACGGGCGCGCCGGTTCTCGGCGACGATCTTCTTCTTGTCGAAGGTTGCGGGGCGGGGGCGGGCCATATTCTGCTGCTTAACTCAATTCATCATATAGGGACGCCGGCGCGTCAAACCAGACCGGCGATCTCCAGCGCGCGATCGACCGCGGCGCGGCTCGATTCCGACGGCCAGGTAATCGGCAGCCGAAGCTCGCCGGGCATGTCGGGCCGCACGCGGGTAAGCGCATATTTGACAGGGCCGGGTGAAGAATCGCTGAACAGGGCATCATGCAGGGGATAGAGACGATCCTGCAGCGCCAGGGCACCATCCCAATCCTGCGCGGCGCAGGCTGCCTGGAAATCGGCGACCAGGCGCGGGGCGACATTGGCGGTGACCGAAATACAGCCCCGGCCGCCCATCGCGTTGAAGCCGAGTGCGGTTTCGTCATTCCCCGAAAGCTGGCAGAAGTCCGGGCCGCAGGCGAGGCGCTGCGCGGTGACCCGCCCCAGATTCCCGGTGGCGTCCTTCACCCCGACGATCGACTGATATTCCTGGCTCAGCCGGTGCATCACCGGCACGCCGATGTCGGTGATGGTGCGGGTGGGGACATTGTAGAGGACGATCGGCAGGTCGCAGCGCTGCGCCAGATAGGCGAAATGCTGGTAGACGCCTTCCTGATTCGGCTTGTTGTAATAGGGCGCGACGACCAGCGCCGCGTCGGCGCCGGCGGCCTGGGCCGCATACATATGTTCCAGCGCGATGCGGGTGTCGTTCGATCCGCAGCCGGCGATCACCGGCACGCGGCCGGCCGCCTGGTCGACGCAGATGGCGATGACGCGATTATGCTCCTCGACCGTCATGGTCGCGCTTTCGCCGGTGGTGCCGCAGGGGACCAGCGCGCTCGACCCTTCCTCGATCTGCCAGTCGACCAGGGCGCGGAAGGCGGCCTCGTCCACCGCTCCGTCGCGGAAAGTGGTCACCAGGGCTGGAATCGACCCGGAAAACATCATTAAACTCCTTCAATTCTCCGGGCGACCGGGGCATGATCGGGCAAGCGGCGCGCTATAGCGCGTCATTCAGGGCCTGATAAGGATGCAATAGCGATTATGTCCAGCATGCCGAAGCCCGGAACTGTCGAAAGTTACCTGATCCGCATGCCTGTCATTGCTTTATTGCTCGCAACCGCCGGTGCCGGCGCCCAGACCGAAACCCCCACCGTCTATGCCCAGGCGATGGTGCAGCCCCTGCCGGGCCAGCCGGGCTCGACTCAGTCCAGCGCCTGGAACCAGGCGGCCAGCCGCGTCGGCATGCCGTCCGATCCCTCGATCGCCGGCACGATCAGCCAGTGGCGCGCCTTGCAGCAGAGCGATGGCCTGGGCTTTTCCACCTATGCCAGCTTCATCATGGCCAATCCCGGCTGGCCGGGCGAGGACCGGATGCGGCGGCTGGCCGAGACCGGGATCAATCCCGACAGCTTTGATCCGCGCCAGGTGATCGCCTTCTTCGCCCGCTTCCCGGCGCGCACCGCGACCGGCCATGCCCGCAATGCCGTGGCGCTGATGCAGGCCGGGCGGATGGACGAGGCGCGGGTGGCCGCGCGCACCGCCTGGATCACCGGCACGCTGAGCCCGACTGACGAGGCGCGGCTGCTGTCGCTGTTCGGATCGGGCTTTACCGTGGCCGACCATGACCAGCGCGCCGACGTGCTGCTGTGGAGCAATGACACGATTGGCGCGATGCGGATGCTGGCCTATGTCAGCCCGGCGCGCCGGGCGATCTATGATGCGCGCATCGCCTTTCGCCAGAAGTCGCCGGACGCCGCGATCAAGATGCAGACGGCCGAGCCGGCCGGCGGGGCGAGCGATGCGGGCTTCATCGCCGACAAGGCGACCTGGCTGCTCAACAGCGGCAACTGGATCGCCGGGCGGCAATATCTGGCCAATCGCCAGCCGTTGACCTTCCGCCCCGGCAATGCCGAAAAATGGTATGAGACATTGCTGACCCAGGCGCGGTCGTCGGCGAACGACAGCCAGTGGAGCTTTGCCTATGGCATCGCCAGCCAGTTGGACGATGCCTATGCGCCGGGCACGGACGTGTCGACCCGGCCGATCGGCGAGCGCGACGATTATACCAGCCTTGCCTGGCTGGCGGGCACGACCGCCTTCTACAATCTCAACCGTCCGACCGATGCGGTGGCGATGTTCCGCCGCTATGCGACCGGCGGCAAGTCGCCCCAGGTCCAGGCCAAGGGCTATTATTGGGCCGGGCGCGCGGCGCTGCAGGCGGGCGATGCCGCCAGCGCCAACAGCTATTTCAACCAGTCGGCGCAATTCCCCGATCAATATTATGGCCAGCTGGCGCTGGAGCGGCTGGGCCGACCGGTGCCGCCGCCGCCCGAACGGGCGGTGTCGATCTCGGCCGCCGAACGCAGCGAGTTCAACAACCGGTCGGTGGTGCGCGCCGCCAGGGCGCTGGGCCAGATGGGCTATTGGGAAGACCAGAGCAAATTCGTGCGCGCCATTGCCAATGGCGCCGACAGCGATGGCGATCATTTCCTGGCCGCCGAGCTGGCGCAGAATCTGGGCCGCCCGGACATGGGCGTGATGGTCGGTCGTCGCGCCGTGTCCAACGGCCTGACCGGCTATGGCGCCAGCGCCTTTCCGCGCGTGCCGGTGCCGCCGACGGCGCAATATAACTGGACCATGGTCCATGCGATCGCGCGACAGGAAAGCCAGTTCGACAAGCAGATCGTCAGCCATGCCGGCGCGCGCGGCCTGATGCAGCTGATGCCCGGTACGGCGCGGGAGCAGGCGGGCAAGCTGGGCCTGAGCTATGATGCCGGTTCGCTCAATGATCCCAGCTACAACATCATGCTGGGGTCGGGCTATTTCCAGCGCATGCTGGACTATTATGGCGGCAGCTATCCGCTGGCGGTCGCCGCCTATAATGCCGGGCCGGGCAATGTGAATCGCTGGGTCAAGGCCAATGGCGACCCGCGCCTGCCGGGTGCCGACATGCTGCGCTGGATCGAGCAGATTCCGATCTTCGAGACGCGCAACTATGTCCAGCGGGTGCTGGAAAATGCCGTCGTCTATGAGGCGATGAATCCCGAGCGGGCCAAGTTCAAGGGTAGCAATGCGGTGCTAAGCCGCTATCTGGGCAAGCAGACGCCGGGCTGATCTTTCCGGTTTGCGCGTCGGCCAAGGCTGTGGATAAGGGGCGGCATGAGCGGTCCCTATCCCAATTATATCAGCCCCGAGGGCTTTGCGAAGCTGCGCGCCGAATATGACCATCTGCTCGGCGTCGAGCGGCCGCGCATCGTCGAGGTGGTGAGCTGGGCCGCGGGCAATGGCGACCGCAGCGAAAATGGCGACTATCTTTATGGCCGCAAGCGGATGCGCGAGATTGACGGCCAGTTGAAGCGCCTGTCAAAGAAGATGAAAGACGCCAAGGTCGTCGACCCGCGCCAGCAGCCCGACAAGGGCCGGGTCTATTTCGGTGCGACCGTCACCATCGCCGACGAGGATGATCATCATCGCACCGTGACGATCGTCGGCAATGACGAGACCGATGTGGACGCCGGCCGGATCGGCTGGGGATCACCGATCGCCCGTGCCCTGCGCGGGGCGGCCATCGGTGACCTGCGCCGGGTGCATCTGCCCGCCGGCGAAAAGGAATATGAGGTGATGGCGATCAGCTATCCGCAATAGGATTTCGATCGCTTAACTTCCCATATTTCCCGCACATTTCGACATGGAATTTCCAACCCCCATAATATCCTTGCGTGGGCCACCCCCATTATAGGGGCGATCAGCCCTGTAGGACAGCATCCGCCAGCCAGGCGCGGAAGGCGGCCATGGCAGGGCTGTCGGGGCGGGACAGCAGGCGGGTAAGCCAATAGCCGCCGACATCGACGCTCTCAGGAAAAGGCTGGACCAGCCGCCCGGCCTGCAGATCGGCGGCGAACATCGCGACCGGGGCGAGGGCGACGCCAAGGCCGGCGCGCGCCGCCTCCACCATCAGCAGCGAGGTGTCGAACATCGGCCCGCGCAGCGGCGGGCAGGGCGCACCGGCGGCGGCGAACCAGCGCGGCCATTCGTCGGCACGATAGGAGCGCAGCAGCGGCTCGCGCGCGAGCGCGGCGGGATCGGCCAGGCGAACCGCAAGGGCGGGCGTGCAGAGCGGGGCGAGCGGCGCGCGCAGGATCGGCTGGGCATGGGTGCCGTGCCAGGCGCCCTCGCCAAAGCGGATCGCCAGGTCCAGTCCCTCGCCGGCCAGGTCGACCCGGTTATTGTTGGTCATCAGCCGCAGATCGACATGGGGGCAGGCACGGGCGAAATCGGCAAGGCGCGGCAATAGCCAGCCGCCGGCAAAGGTGCCGACCACGCCCAGCGTCAGCACTTCATGCAGCCGGCCGCCCTCGATCCGCTCCAGCGTGCCGCCGACCCGGTCGAACGCATCGGCCAGGACCGGGAGCAGCGCCAGCCCCTCGTCGGTCAGAGCGAGGCCGCGCGGCAGGCGGCGGAACAGTGGCGCGCCGATCCGCGCCTCAAGCTGCGCGACCTGCTGGCTGACCGCGCCCTGGCTGACGCAGAGTTCGAGGCCGGCGCGGGTGAAGCTGAGATGCCGGGCCGCCGCCTCGAAGGCGCGCAGGGCATTGAGCGGCAGTTGGGCGCGATCCATGGTCCAGGCATAAGATCAGCTAATGTCTGTGTCGAGAATTGATGCTTTGTCGCTAGCCCGTATCTCCCGCAATCTCTGACCATCACCAAGCATATAGGGGTAAAGCGATGCGCAACTGGATGGGCGTAGGTATCAGCATGGCTGCGATGTTTCTGGGTGGCCCGGCCTGGACGAAGGCGGCGGACGATCCGCTGCTGCGGCCGATCGCACTGGCCTCGTCCAAGCGCTGGCTGGCCCCGCTGGCACCGATCCGGCTGCATGGCCAGACCTATCTGGTCGGGTTTGGCGGCCTCAATGTCGCGCTTATCAGGACGAGTGCCGGGCTGATCCTGATTGACGGCGCCGTGCCGCAGGCAGTGCGCGACGTGGAGGCGAACATCAGGGCGCTGGGCTTTTCGATCCGCGACGTGAAGCTGATCCTGAGCACCGAACCGCATTTCGACCATGCTGGCGGGCTGGCCGCGCTGGCCCGCGACAGTGGCGCGACGGTGGTGGCGAGCGCGCCGGCGGCGGCCGTGCTGCGCACCGGCGGCATCGATCCGGCCGATCCGCAGGCGGCCTGGCTGGAGCGTTTCCCCGCCGTGCGCCGGCTGCGCGCGGTCAAGGATGGCGAGGAGATCCGGCTGGGCGACACGGTCATCACCGCCGTCACGACGCCGGGCCATACGATGGGCAGCATGAGCTGGCGCTGGAAAAGCTGCGAGGGACGGCAATGCGCGACCATGATCTTCGGCTCCAGCCTCAATCCGATCGCGGCCGATGGCTATGCGTTTTCCGATCCGGCGCACCGGCCGGTGGTCGATGCCTTTCGCGCGACCTTTGCCAAGGTGGGGGCTATGGATTGCGACCTGTTGATCACCGCCCATCCCGATCCGGCCGACCCGGCGAAGCTGGCGCGCCTGCGGGCGAAGCGCGTGCCCAATGCCTTCATCGATCCGACCGCCTGCCGCCGCTATGCCGACCGCGCCGCCGGGATGCTGGACAAGAAGCTGGCGGCGGAAGGGGAAACGCGCAGTTACAGCCGGGGTCAATAGCCCCTTTCCCTGCTGGCCTTAATTTGCAACACTATTGTCGTAAATATAAAGGAGAGCAGGATGCAGATCGCGGGCAGGACGATATTCATCACCGGGGGCGGCGGCGGCATTGGCGGGGGGATGGCGCAGGCCTTTGCCGAGCAGGGCGGGCGCATCATCCTGGCCGATATCGACGCGGGTTTCGCCGAGGCGGAGGCGGCGAAGCTGCCGGCGGAGACGGACGTGCTGGCGCTGCCGATCGACGTCACCAGCCGCGACAGCTGGGCGCAGGCGAAAGTGGCGGCGGAAGCGCGCTTCGGCGCTGTGGATATCCTCTGCAACAATGCCGGGATCGCGTCGGGCTTTGCGCCGCTGATCGACATGGACCCGGCCGATTTCGACCGGCTGGTCGCGGTCAACCTGACCGGCGTCTATAATGGCGTCGCCTGTTTCGCGCGGGCGATGGCCGACCGGGGCGCGGGGCATATCGTCAACACATCGTCGATGAACGGGCTCAACCCCTTCGGCCTGTTCGCCGCCTATTCGGCGAGCAAGTTCGGCGTGCTGGGCCTGTCGGATTCGCTGCGGCAGGAACTGGCGCCTCATGGCGTCGGCGTCTCCACTTTGTTTCCGGGCCTGACCCGCAGCCGTATGTCGGAATCCGACACGGTCGGGCCGGGCGCGATGGACCCGGCGCGGCTGGCGCGGATCCGCGCCAACATGATGGAGCCGATCTGGCTGGGCCGGGCGGTGGTGCGCGCGGTCGAGCAGGACCAGCCCTATATCATCACCCATCCCGAATATCGCGACGACTTGGCCCGCCGGTTCGATACGATCCTGGCGGCGTTCGGCGAACCGGCCCAGCCGGGCTATCGCACCGGGGCGTCGGCGACCGGGCGCTGACTGAGGCGCGAAAGCTCAGGCCTAAAAGCTCAGGCCCGAAAGCTCAGGAACGGGCGGCGGCGAGGATCATCTCCGCCCCCTTTTCCGCGATCATCATGGTCGGCGCATTGGTGTTGCCGGACGTGATCGTCGGCATCACCGATGCGTCGATGACGCGCAGCCCGGCAATGCCATGGACGCGCAATTGCGGGTCGACCACCGCGCGCGGTCCGCTGCCCATGGCGGCGGTGCCGACCGGATGGAAGATGCTGCTGGCGATCGCGCCGATCCCTTCGAGCAGGGCGGCGTCATCCTGCCGCTCCGGGCCGGGCCGGAACTCCTGCGGCGCATAGGGGGCGAGGGCCGGCTGGCCGACGATCGCGCGGGTGACGCGCACCGCCTCGACCGCGACCTGGCGGTCTTCGGCCGCCGACAGATAATTGGGGCGGATGGCGGGCGGGGCGAGCGGATCGGCGGAATGGATCCACACATCGCCGCGGCTGTGCGGGCGCAGGTTGCAGACGCTGGCGGTGAAGGCGGGAAAGGCGTCGAGCGCGCCACCGAACGCGGCCAGGCTCAAGGGCTGGACATGATATTCGAGATTGGCGGTGGCATGGCGCGGATCGGATTTGACGAACATGCCAAGCTGGCTGGGCGCCATCGACAGTGGCCCGGAGCGGCTGGCGAGATAATGCAGGCCCATCCACGCCTTGCCCAGCCATGATCCGGCGCGGTCGTTGAGGGTGGCGATGCCGGTCACCCGATAGGCGCAGCGTATCTGGAGATGATCCTGCAAATTCTCGCCGACGCCCGGCCGGTCGGCCAGCACGTCGATGCCGAGTGCGGCCAGCCGGGCGCCGTTGCCAATGCCCGATCGCTGGAGGATGGCGGGGCTGCTGATCGAGCCGGCCGACAGGATGACTTCGCCATCGGCCTGGGCCGTGCAGGCGTCGCCATCCAGCAGGAAGCGGACGCCGGTGGCGCGGCCCTGTGCGATCGTCACCCGGTCGATCGTCGCGCCGGTGACGATGCGCAGATTGGGGCGGTTCATCGCCGGGCGCAGGAAGGCGTCGGCCGCGCTCCAGCGCCGGCCGCGCCGCTGCGTCACCTGAAAATAGCCCGAGCCCAGATTGTCGCCGCCGTTGAAGTCGGCGGTTTCGGGCACGCCATATTGGCTGGCAGCCTGGCGGAAGCGGTCGAGCAGATCCCAGCGCAGCCTTTGCCGCTCGACCCGTATCTCGCCGCCCGCGCCATGGGTGGCGCTGGCCCCGTCCTGATGATCCTCCGCCCGCACGAAGTAGGGCAGGACATCGTCCCAGCCCCAGCCGATATTGCCGGCCTGGCGCCAGCCTTCATAATCGGCCGCCTGGCCACGCATGTAGATCATGCCGTTGATCGAGCTGCTGCCGCCGATCACCCGGCCGCGCGGATAGGCGATGGCGCGGGCGCCAAGGCTGGCCTCCGCCTCGGTCTTCAGGCACCAGTCGGTGCGCGGATTGCCCATGCAATAGAGATAGCCGACCGGGATCTTTATCCACAGCCAGTCGTCCTTGCCGCCGGCCTCCAGCAGCAGCACGCGGTTGCGCGGATCGGCGCTCAGCCGGTTGGCCAGCACGCATCCCGCGCTGCCCGCGCCCAGGATGATATAATCCCAGCGGCCATAATCCCGGTCCATCGTCTCTCCTCTTGTGCGCGGAGCATGGCCCGGCGGTGGCGGCGGCGTAAAGAGGCGGGGCGGGCGCGGTGGCGATATCTGGCCGGGCCATGGCCTGCAAACTGGCCATGGGCGTGGCCGGGCAAGGGGCTATGGCAGGCGGGTGACGGCGCAGGAGGATGGCCCATGCAGATTGCGGTACTGACGTTCGAGGGATTCAACGAACTGGACAGTTTCATCGCCGCCGCCATCCTCAACCGGATGAAGCCGCAGGGCTGGGCCGCCTATATCACCGCGCCCGACGAGACGGTGACGTCGATGAACGGGGTGACGGTGCAGCGGCAGAGGTCGCTGGACTTTGCGGCGCAAGCGGACGCGGTGCTGATCGGCAGCGGCATCCGCACGCGCGAGATTGCGGCCGATGCGGCGATGCTGGGGCGGATCGCGCTCGACCCGGCGCGCCAGCTGATCGGGGCGCAATGTTCAGGCACGCTGCTGCTGGCGAAGCTGGGCCTGGTCGGCGACCTGCCGGCCTGCACCGACCTTACCACCAAGCCCTGGGTGATGGAGGCGGGGGTGCGGGTGATCGATGTGCCCTTCGTCGCCCATGGCAATGTCGCGACGGCCGGTGGTTGCCTGTCGGCGCCCTATCTCGCCGCCTGGATGATCGCGCGCGGCGGATCGATGGCGGATGCGGAAGCGGCGCTCCATTATGTCGCGCCGGTGGGCGAGAAGGCGGACTATGTCGCACGGGCACGGGCGGTGATCGCGCCATTCGTGGAAGCGGTGCCGGTCTGACGGGCGGCTATCTGCGCAGCAGGAACACGGCATGTTCGGCGAACAGATTGGCGTTCGCATGGGTGGTTTCCTTGTCCCCTTTCAGGAACCACTGGCCATCGATCGTCCAGCCGCGATCCTTCACCAGCGCGCGGAAATCATCCACCGTCACATGATGGATGTTGAGCGTGTCATACCAGGTGTCGGGCAATAGCCGCGTCACCGGCATGCGACCGCCCCACAGCAGCGACAGTCGGCCGCGCCAATGGGCGAAATTGGGGAAGGAGACGAAGGCCTGGCGGCCGATGCGCAGCAATTCCTCCACCACCAGGTCGGGCCGCCGGGTCGTCTGCAGCGTCTGGCTGAGGATCGCATAGTCGAAACTGGCGTCGGGATAATAGGCAAGGTCGGTGTCGGCGTCGCCCTGCACAACCGACAGGCCGCGGCCGACCGCGGCGGCGACATTGGAGCCGTCGATCTCCAGCCCGCGGGCATCGACCTGGCTGGTGTCGCGCAATGCCGCCATCAGCGCGCCGTCGCCACAGCCGACATCCAGCACCCGCGTGCCCGGCCGCACGGTGCGGGCGATCAGCGCGAGATCGGGGCGGAGGAGGTCGCTCATGCCCGGCCACCGCGCAGGAAGCCATCGACCACCCGGTTCAATTCCGGGCTTTCGAGCAGGAAGGCGTCATGGCCGAAGGGGCTGGACAGTTCGACGAAGCTGGCCTGCGCGCCCGAGGCGTTGAGGGCATGGACGATCGCGCGGGATTCGGCGGTGGGATAGAGCCAGTCGGTGTCGAAGCTGACGAGGCAGAAGCGCGCCCGCGTCGCGGTGAATGCCCGCGCCAGCGATCCGCCATGATCCTCGGCTATGTCATAATAATCCATGGCGCGGGTGATGTAGAGATAGCTATTGGCGTCGAACCGCTCGACGAAGCTCAAGCCCTGATGGCGCAGATAGCTCTCCACCTGGAAGTCCGCGTCGAAGCCGAAGGTCTTGGCGTCACGGCCCTGCAGCCGGCGGCCGAATTTCTCGGTCAGGCCCGCTTCGGAAAGATAGGTGATATGTGCCGCCATGCGGGCGACGGCGAGGCCGGCGCTCGGCACCTTGCCATCGGCATAATAGTCGCCGCCGCGCCAGAGCGGATCGGCCATGATCGCCTGGCGCCCGACTTCGTGAAAGGCGATATTCTGCGCGCTGTGCCGCGCGGTCGAGGCGATGACGACGCAGCGTTCGACCCGGTCGGGGAACAGGGTGGGCCAGGTCAGCGCCTGCATCCCGCCCATCGATCCGCCGATCACCGCCGCCAGCCGATCGACGCCCAGATGATCGAGCAGCATCGCCTGCGCCCGCACCATGTCGGCGATGGTCAGCACCGGGAAGCGCATCGCATAGGGATCGCCCAGCGCGGGGTCGATGCTGGCGGGGCCGGACGATCCCATGCAACTGCCGATGACATTGGAGCAGATGATGAAATGGCGCGCCGGATCGACCGGCTTGCCCTCGCCCACCATCCGCCACCACCAGCCCGGCTTGCCGGTGACGGGGTGGTCCGATGCGACATATTGGTCGCCGGTCAGCGCGTGGCAGATCAGGATGACGTTGGATTTGTCCGCATTCATCTGCCCATAGGTCTCATAGGCGATGTCGACCGGGGACAGGCTGGCGCCGCTCGACAGCGGCAGCGGACCGGGAAGGCGGGCCTGGCGGCGCAGGCCGAAACGTGTGTCAGGGGAAACGCTGGCCATGACATCGGGCTAAGACGAGGGAAAGAGGCTGTCAATTGGCGGGCGGGGTGGCGATCGGCCTGCGCCGTCCCTAGATGGAGAACATGACCGATCAGACCCGTCCGACCATCGTCGCCTATGGCCCGCTCTACCCCTATCTGACCGACCAGCTGGAGCAGCGCTTCACCGTCCATCATGTGGCGGCTGACGCGGATGTGACCGCGCTGCCGGCTGAGGTGCTGGAGGCGCGCGCGCTGGTCAGCTTCGGATCGGTCGGGGCGCCCGCCGCCATCATGGACGCGCTGCCGAAGCTGGAGATGATCGGGCTATTCTCTGTCGGCTTTGACAAGGTCGATGTCGATCATGCGCGATCGAAAGGCATCCGCGTCACCAACACGCCCGACGTGCTGACCGACGATGTTGCGGACCTGGCCGTCGGCCTTCTCTATGCGACGGTGCGCAATATCGCCGCCAATGATCGGCTGGTGCGGTCGGGCGGCTGGGCGCGGGGGGAGAAGCCGGCGCTGTCCGGCCGGGTGACCGGCGCGACCATCGGCATATTGGGGCTGGGCCGGATCGGCCGGGCGATCGCAAAGCGGCTGGAACCGGTGGCGGGCGAGATCCTCTATCACAACCGCAAGCCGGCGGCCGACACGGCCTATCGCTATGTCGCCGACGCGATCGACTTTGCGCGCCAGAGCGACGTCATCATCGTCGCCACATCGGGCGGACCGGAAGCGGCCAAGCTGGTCGATGGAGCGATGCTGGACGCGCTCGGGCCGGACGGCGTCATCGTCAATATCAGCCGGGGCGGCGTGATCGACGAGGTTGCGATGGTCGAGCGACTGGCCGACCGGCGCATCGCGGGCGCGGGGCTGGACGTGTTCGCGCACGAACCGCATGTGCCCGAAGCGCTGTTCGCGATGGACCATGTCGTGCTGCAACCCCATCAGGGCAGCGCCACCGTCCACACCCGCAAGGCTATGGCTGATCTGGTGGTCGCCAATCTGGACGCCTGGTTTGCCGGGGAGGCGCTGCTGACGCCGGTGGTGTAGGCCGGACGGGGGTGGAGCATTGAAGGACGGCTTGACGCGCGCCGCCTGACCTGTAGCTTCCTATCACCCTATTCTCAGCCGGTTGGAGCGCCCGATGCGCATCGTCCTGTTGCTGATTGACGCGGTGCCCGATGCCGGCGTTTCTCCGTCCGGCCGCCCGCTGTTGCGCCCTTCGCCCGCCCGTCATTCCCTGCGGAGCGATCGATGACAGCAACAATAGGGGGAGAGGAACAAGCATGCAGATAGTCCATATTGCCATAGGGTGCTGCCTGCTGGCCGTGCTCTACGGGCTTTTCACCAGCCGGCAGGTGCTCGCCGCACCGGCGGGCAATGAAACCATGCAGGCGATCGCGGGGGCAATCCAGGAAGGGGCAAAGGCCTATCTCGGCCGCCAATATACCACCATCGCCATTGTCGGCATCGTCGTCGCCGTCCTTGTCTTCCTTTTCCTGGGGATAACTTCTGCCGTCGGCTTCCTGATCGGCGCGGTCCTGTCGGGTGCGGCCGGCTTCATCGGCATGAACATCTCGGTGCGTGCCAATGTGCGCACGGCGGAAGCCTCGCGCGGCACGTTGCAGAGCGGCCTCACCGTCGCCTTCCGCGCCGGCGCGATCACCGGCATGCTGGTGGCGGGCCTCGCCTTGCTCGCGATCAGCGTCTTCTTCTGGTATCTGACCGGCCCGGCCGGCCATGCCCCCGATGACCGTCTGGTGATCGACAGCCTGGTCGCGCTCGCTTTCGGCGCCAGCCTCATCTCCATCTTCGCGCGGCTGGGTGGCGGCATCTTCACCAAGGCGGCCGATGTGGGCGCCGACCTGGTCGGCAAAGTGGAGGCCGGCATCCCAGAGGATGACCCGCGCAACCCGGCGGTGATCGCGGACAATGTCGGCGACAATGTCGGCGACTGCGCCGGTATGGCGGCCGACCTGTTCGAAACCTATGTCGTCACCGTCGGCGCTACCATGGTGCTGACCGCATTGCTGGTAACCGGCGTCGACAACGCCTTCCTGATGCGTCTGATGGCCTTGCCGCTGATCGTCGGCGGCGTGTGCATCATCACTTCGATCATCGGCACCTATATGGTCCGCCTGGGCGCCAGCCAGTCGATCATGGGCGCGCTCTACAAGGGCTTTTGGACCACCGCGATCCTGTCGATCCCGGCGCTCTGGTTCGTGACCCATTATACGCTGGGTGATCTCAACACGCCGTTCGGCACCGATCTGGATGGTGTTGGCGGCTATACCGGCATGGCGCTGTTCTGGTCGATGATGGTGGGCCTCGCCGTCACCGGGCTGCTGGTCGTCATCACCGAATATTATACCGGGACCAATTACCGCCCGGTCCGCTCGATCGCCAAGGCATCGGAAACCGGCCATGGCACCAATGTCATTCAGGGCCTCGCCATCAGCCTGGAATCGACCGCGCTGCCGACGATCGCGATCGTGATCGGCATCATCGTCGCCTATCAGCTGGCGGGCCTGATCGGCATCGCCTTTGCCGCCACCGCGATGCTGGCGCTGGCCGGCATGGTGGTCGCGCTCGACGCCTATGGCCCGGTCACGGACAATGCCGGCGGCATCGCCGAAATGGCCCATCTCGACGACAGCGTCCGGGTGAAGACCGATGCGCTGGATGCTGTGGGCAACACCACCAAGGCGGTGACCAAGGGCTATGCCATCGGCTCGGCCGGCCTGGCCGCGCTGGTGCTGTTCGGCGCCTATACGGAGGATCTGAAATTCTACAACTCGGCGCTCGGCCTCACCGAGCCGGTCGATTTCAGCCTGTCTAACCCCTATGTCATCGTCGGCCTGCTGCTGGGCGCGCTGCTGCCCTATCTGTTCGGCGCGATGGGGATGACGGCGGTCGGCCGGGCGGCCGGCGACGTGGTCAAGGATGTGCGTGACCAGTTCGCCACCAACAAGGGCATCATGGAAGGGACGTCGCGCCCCAATTATGCCCGCACCGTCGACCTCGTCACCCGCGCCGCGATCAAGGAAATGATCATCCCCTCGCTGCTGCCGGTGCTCGCGCCGATTGCGGTCTATTTCATCATCGCGGCGGTCGCGGGCGTGCCCAACGGCTTTGCCGCGCTGGGCGCGTTGCTGCTGGGCGTCATCGTCTCGGGCCTGTTCGTGGCCCTGTCGATGACGTCGGGTGGCGGCGCCTGGGACAATGCGAAAAAATATATCGAGGATGGCCATCATGGCGGCAAGGGTAGCGAGGCGCACAAGGCCGCGGTGACCGGCGACACGGTGGGGGATCCCTACAAGGACACCGCCGGCCCGGCGGTCAACCCGATGATCAAGATCACCAATATCGTGGCGCTCTTGTTGCTCGCGGCGCTTGCGCACGGTACTTAACGCGGTTTTAAATCGCCGGACTGACGATGACCCCGCCCGGCAACGGGCGGGGTCATGCTTGACTGGGGGGGTATGTTTGAAACCGTTTCTGTCCGCCGCGGCCTGTGCGCTCGCGGCTTTTGCACCTGCCGTCTCTGCGCAGGGCGATACGACCAAGGCTGAGGCCGCCAAGGCCCAGGTCGCCGCCGCCAAGACCTGGCCAGTGGAGGCCTTCGCCGAATTGCCGGCGATGGATTCGCCCGAACTCTCGCCCGATGGCGCACGCCTCGCTGCCCGGATCGCGATCAAGGGCGTGCAGCAACTGGTGATCGCCGAAGTGCGGGGCGGCAATGTTCACACCATGGGCCTGGGCGACAATGACCTTAGCTGGTGGCGCTGGGTCAATAATGACTGGCTGATCGTCGGCATCGGTGCGGAAACCAATGTCCAGGGCGAAACCTGGTCGATCAGCCGCGTTGCCAGCATCAAGGCTGATGGCACCAAGGCCAGCATCCTTGCCAAGAATGTTGCCGCGCAAAATGGCGACGATGTCATCTGGGTCGCGCGCGACGGCAGCCCGCGCATCCTGCTCTCCTATCAGACCTCCATTTATTATAATGAACCCGGCTTCTGGCCGCAGGTCAGCGAGGTGGATGTCAGCACCGGCAAGATGCGCACCGTCGTGCCCTCGCGCCAATTTGTGCGCAGCTGGTATGCCGATGCGACCGGCGCGGTGCGCATGGGGGTAGGCTATAATGACACGACCCGTTCCTCGAAACTGCTCTATCGTCCCGATGGTCGCGGCAGTTTTCGCGTCGTCGACAAGGCCAATCGCCGCCGCCATGAATCACTGATCGTGCCGATGCTGTTCACTGCCGATCCGGGCAAGGCGATCGCCAGCGACGATCGTGACGGCACCGATGCCTTCTATGAACTGGACCTAGGCACGCTGGAACTGGGCAAGAAGCTCTATGAAGCACCCGGCTTCGACCTTGGCGGGCTGGAAGTGGACGCTGCAGGCACCGGCATGGCGGGCGTGCGCTACACCGCCGATGCGCCAGCCGTTCACTGGTTCGACCCGACCCTGGCGAAGATCCAGGCCGATATCGACAAGGCCGTGGGTGATCGCCGCGCGCGCATCATCTCGACCAGCCAGGATTTGAAGAAGCTGATCGTCCATGTCGGCGCCGCCAGTCAGCCGGGCGCCTATTATTATTACGACACCGACTATGGCGCCATGTCGCTGCTGTCGAAGGTCAGCGAAACCCTGGGCGTTCGGCCACAGCTCGCGCCGGTCAAGACGATTCGCTACAAGGCGCGCGACGGCCTGGAGATCGCGGCGGTGCTGACCCTGCCCTATGGCAAGGAGGCGAAGAATCTTCCCTTGATCCTGATGCCCCATGGCGGTCCGTTTGCCCGCGATGCGGAGACGTGGGACTGGTGGGTGCAGTTTCTTGCCAACCGCGGCTATGCGGTGATCCAGCCCAATTATCGCGGTTCGTCGGGCTATGGCACGGACTTCGCGGCCAAGGGCGAGGGGCAATGGGGCCTTGCCATGCAGGATGACCTCAACGACGCGGTCGATTGGGCGGTGAAGCAGGGCATCGCCGACGCCAAGCGGGTCTGCGTCGTCGGCGCCTCCTATGGCGGCTATGCCGCGATGCGCGCGGCCCAGCGCGACGGCGGCCGCTATCGCTGCGCCGTCTCCTATGCCGGCGTGTCGGATCTGGGCGCGATGATGCGCTATGACAGGCGCTTCCTCAATTCCGGCGCCAGCGGTGACTGGTTGAAGGAGCAGGCGCCCGACTTCGGCGTCGTTTCGCCGATCAACTATGCTGCCGGCTTCTCGACGCCGATCCTGCTGATGCATGGCAAGAAGGACCGGCGCGTGCCCGTCGGCCAGTCCCGCGAAATGGCGGAAAAGCTCAAGGCTGCCGGCAAGGTGGACGGCCGCGACTATATTTATGTCGAACAGCCGCTGGCCGACCATTTCTTCTCACGCCAGGCCGACCGGCTGGAATTTCTCCAGCAGCTCGAAGCCTTTCTGAAAGCGCATAACCCCGCCTGACCGGGGCACGGCGCGACCGTCAGAAGTCGCGCCGCAATTCCAGGAAGACGGTGCGCGGCCGGCCGACAAAGGCGCCCTTGCGCGCGTCGAAGGTGGCGACGGCATAGGTCTTGTCAAAGATATTCTCCACCCGGATCATCGCCTCGGCAAAGCCCAGATCCTGGGTGATGCTGCCGTCGAACACGGTGAAGCCGGGAATATGCGCGCCGCGCCGGTCGATCTGCCCCGACACATATTGGCCGCCCAGCGCCAGCGCCGTCCCCCAGGCGGGGATCTGATAGCGGGACCATAGCCCGGCCTGATGATGCGGGGCGTTGGGGAAGCGGCCGCCGACCGCATTGTCGATCGTCGCGCCGTCCGCACTGTCGGTGATGCGCGCGTCATTATAGGCGTAATTGGCGGTCAGCACCCAATTCTTGCTGAGATCGGCCGCCAGCGTCAGCTCGATCCCCTTGCTGGTGACTTCGCCGACCGGCGACAGCTGGTCCAGGCCATTGACCGGTGCCAGATCGGGGTCGACCTGCACGATGCCGTTGCGCACGATATGATAGAGCGCGATGGTCGGCTGCAACTTGCCCTGCATCAGTTCGCCCTTGGCGCCGACCTCGAACTGGCGGCTGGCGATCGGGGCGAAGGGGCCGCCGACCGCCGGATTCTGGTTGCCCGCATCCTGGGGCTCGAAACTCTGGGCATAGCTGCCATAGAGGGACACCGACTGGACCGGCTTGTAGATGCCGCCGACGCGCCAGCTCCAACGGCCGCCTTCGGCATAATCGCCACCGATCCGGTCCTTGTCGTCGAACCAGTCATGGCGCACCCCGCCGACCAGGATGACATGATCGCCGATGTCGGCCTGTTCCTGGGCATAGACGCCATAGCGATGGGCGAGGGTGGCCGTGACATTGGGCGTCAGGCCGGCCAGATCTGCCTCGGTCGGGTTGCTCAGGCCATAGACGGGATTGCTCAGCGACAGGCCCGGCACGTCCTTCAGCGTCACGCCGCTGAAATCCTGCGTCTCGCGATACCAGTCGGCGCCGACCAGCAATGTATGCTTGATCCCGCCTGTCTCCAGCCTGGCGATCATGTTGCTCGCCAGGCTCGCCCCCTTGATCGTGCGATGCTGCGATCGGAATTCGCGCGGTTGGGTATCGACGACGCCATCGCCATCGGTGTCGATCGGTCCCAGCGGTTCATGATAGCGCTGATATTCGGTATAGCGGAACCAGCGGCCCGATGCATTGATGCTCACCGCATCCGACAGCCGGCTGTCGAGCCGCGCCTGCAGCACCGTGCCTTTCAGGTCCAGTCTGTCGTTCTTTTCATTATGGGTCCAGCTGCGGTCGGCCAGAAAATGGCCATCTGCGTCGATCGCCACGCCACGCAGCCGGTTGCCGGGCAGATCCTGGTCATAGCGGGTCGCCTGCACCGTCAGGCTGGTGTCGGACGCCAGCTTGAACTTCAGCCCGCCGTCCGCGACCAGGCTGCGGCTGCCGGAAAAGCGCTGCACCGTGTCGAAACTCTCATAGAACAGGCCGGCGCGCCCAGCGACCACGCCATTGGCATCGATCGGTCCGGTCACTTCGCCCGACGCGCCATAGCGGTCATAATTGCCGACCACCGCGCGCACCGAGGCGGCGAACTTGTCCTGCGGCTTCTTGGTGACATAATTGACCATGCCGCCCGGCGAACTGGCGCCATAAAGCATGCCGACCGGCCCTTTGAGAAACTCGACCCGGTCGATGCTGAACAGGTTCGGCACGGCGAAGCCCTGGAACGGGTCGCCGCGCAGCCCGTCATAGAACATCGATTCCTGCCGGAAACCGCGATAGGTAACGGTTGCATATTGGTTGGCGCTGACGCCGGCGACATTGCGATAGAGGTCGGTGATATCGCGCGCGCCCTGGTCGCGGATCAGCTCGCTGGTGATGACTTGGACGGATTGGGGAATGTCCATCGGATCGGCCGGGATCTTACCGATCTCACTATCCTCGACGCGATAAAGTTTCTGTGCGCGGGCGGTGACCAGGATGTCGCTGTCGCCGGCGGCCGCATCGAGCGGGGCCTGCGCCAGCACGGGCAGTGGTGCGAACAGGAAGGGCAGGGCGCAAAGGCGCGCGAGGCGGAGGCTGGGCAAGGCGGCGATCCCGTTCAAATGGACGAAGAATGGAGCCGGTTCGCTCCTTCTGGCCTCTCCCCAATGTCGCCTCCGCTAATGATATTGCGAGTATATTGCAATATGTGAATGGGGATTTTGTCGTCCGATGGCCAGGGCTTGGCAATGGTCAGGCACGACACATGAAGCGGCAATGATACGGACTGTCATTGTCACAAAACAGCAATCAAAATGACGCCATGATGTAATCGAATCGTCATAGAGGCCCGCCAACCCTGTTGGAGAGCAATGCCCGATGCGCCGCCTGACCCTCTGTCTTTTCGCCCTGATGGCGCTACCCGCGACCGCCCATGCCAGCGAGGATGAGCAACTCTGGACCACCACCAGCGCGACGGTGAAGCTGTCCGACCATTGGCGCCTCCAGCAGGAGATCGTCGCCCGCTTCAGCAATGATCGCGACGGTCTGTATGAGATCGAGAGCAACACGCTGGTCGGCTACAAGCTGAACAAGCAGGTGACGGTCTGGGCGGGCTATACCCATGACCCGCAATATGATGGCGGCGATTTCACCGTGATGGAGCATCGCGCCCGTGAACAGGTGACGTTCGACAATATCCTCAAGCTCGGCCCGGTGTCGGTTAGCGCGCGGATGCGCATGGAGCAGCGCTGGCGCGAAGGGATTGACGGCACCGCCTGGCGCCTGCGTCCCTATGTGAAGATGACCCTGCCCTTCAAGGAAGGCGGCAAGACCGCGCTGGTCCTCAGCCATGAGAGTTTCATCGATCTCAACAAGACCAATTTCCAGCGTGTCCAAGGCGAGGAGCGGATGCGCAACCTGATCGCGATCACCACGCCGCTGGCCAAGAATGTGAATGCGGAGATCGGCTATCTCCACCAGCATGGCTTCCGCCCCGATGCGGACGACAGCAACGACAATGTCGCCTCGCTCTCGCTCAGTTTCAGCTTCTGAACGGCATCTGGTCGGTGACGGTTATTCCTGATGCCCCCTGGCCGCGCGCAGGCCAGCGCGGCCGACCAATGTCCGCTTCAACGTGGCGGGATGGGGCGCGATCAGGAAGCCGAAGCTGACCGCGCCTGCCTTGGTCTCGACCGCATGGTGCAGCCGATGCGCCTGGACGATCCGCTTCATGTAGCGCGAGCGGGCGACATAGCGGTGGCGCACCCGCTGGTGGACGATGATGTCGTGGAAGCCGAGATAGATGGCGCCATAGGCGGCGACGCCGGCGCCGACGGCCGTCGCCCAATTGCCCCAGCCCCATTGCACCCCGCCCAGCAGCAGCAGGATGGAGGGCATGGCGAAGATCACGAAATAAAGGTCGTTGGCCTCGAAGAAGCCGGTGCGGGGGCGGTGGTGGCTCGCATGGAGGAACCAGCCCGGCCCATGCATCACCCAGCGGTGCATCACATAGGCAAAGCCTTCCATCAGCGCGATCGTGACGACGAAGAGCAGCAGGAGGGCGATCGGAGGCATCGGCGCCTTATAGGCAGCGGCGCGGGCCAAGGCGACCCGTAAAGACCGCATATAGAAAAGGGCCGCGGTCCCCCCTGGAGAGCGCGGCCCTGTTCATCCCCGAAGGGAAAGCGGATCAGAAGGAGGCGGTGAGCGAACCGACCACGCCGGCCTTGCTGACATTGTGACCGGCGGCCGTGTAGAGCGACTTGTCGGTGTCGACATAGGATACGCCGAAGGTCAGGTGCCCCCAGGTGTAGGTCGCGCCGATATTCCAGTCGGTATATTCCTTGCCGATGGTCAGGTAGCTCGGGCCGAAGCTGTGGCCCAGATGCGCCGACACGCCCAGCGGGGTGTTGGGGATCGAGGCCGAAACGTCGCCGGCGAGGTAGAAATTATCTTCCTTGCCATTGCCGACGGTCAGCGCCTTCGCCTTGGGGGCGTAGTTGGCGGTCAGCTTCGCGGTGGCGGGGCCGAACGTGCCCTTGATCGAGGCATAGGGCTCGACGAAGTCGGTGTTGGCGCCGGCATTGCCCGGATAGTAATAATAGAGGACGCCGACGTCGATCGTCGCGCCGCCGACCGTGGTCGAATAGCCGCCGATCAGGTCGAGTTCCTGGTCCGAGCCGTTGGCGACATATTCGTCGATCGAACTGCCCCAGGTCGAGACATAGAAGCCCGATTCATGGGTGACGGTGATGCCGCCCTGCAGCGCGACCTTCTTGTTGGTCTGCGAAATGCCGCGGAAGCGATAGTCGGTGACGACGGCCGCATTGCCGGTGACGGTGACCGCGGGAGCGGGCTCATCCTGGGCCATGGCGGGCGCCGACAGCGCAACAAGAGCGAAGGCCGAGAGGCCGAGAATGGACTTACGCATGATAATCCCCTTGATGGTTCTGCGATCGTCCCGCCTGCGTCCAGGCGCCTGCCTCTATGCTTCCCCCAAGGGAAGTGGGCCAGCTTGCCTCAACGCTTCTGGCCATGCCTGCGCGCGCTGCGGCGCACAAGATATTATTGCTGTTTCATGTCTTTTACGTCTTTTATTGTTGCTACTACGCAACAAGGTGCGCGGTAGCATTCGTCGTGTGACCGGCGCATCTATCTCATAACGCTTGATTTATTGGATTTCTTGGCGGTTTGCAGCCGCTCAGGATTGTGAACGGCCTGGCTCGCCGGGGCCGTTCATTGCTGAATCATGTCTCTGCTGCGGTTGCCGCAGTTCGATGACCTGGCGCGGATAGGGCATGATGATGCCGTGCGCCTTGAACTTGTCCAACACCCGCATCAGCACATCCGACGTCACGCCGCCCACGCCATTTTCCGGATCGCTGATCCAGACACGAATCTCATGCTCCAGCCGATATTGGCCCAGCGCCGTCAACCACACTTTGGGCTCGGGATGCTTAAGCGCGCGCGGGCTTTCCTTCGCGGCGTCCAGCATCAGTTGCTGGGCCAGCGCGATGTCGCTGTCGTTGCTGATCCCCACCGGGATGCGGACGCGGATATTGCGGTCCGAATAGGACCAGTTCTCCACCTCCTGCGTCATCAGGATTTCATTGGGGATGAGGTGCTTCTTGCCGTCGCGGGTGATGATCGACACGGCGCGCACGCCGATCTTGCTGACCCAGCCGAAACTGTCGCCGACCGCGATCACGTCGCCCGGCTTGATCGACCGGTCCATCAGCAGGATGATTCCGGCGATCAGATTGCCGACCGTCTTCTGCAGGCCGAAGCCGACCGCCAGCCCCAGCGCGCCGGAAAAGACGGTGAAGGCGGTAAGGTCGATCCCCAATATGTCGATGCCGATGAAGAAGGCGGCGATGACCACGGCGATGCCGGCCAGCTTCTGGCCCAGCAATTTCTGGGTCGGGTCGAGATCGGGCGCCTTCTGGATGCTGCGCCGGATCAGCCGGTTGGCAAGGCGTATGCCGGCAAGCAGCGCAACCAATGTCGCCGCGACCGACAATATGTCGAGCAGGCTGATTCGCCGCTTGCCCAGCGTCAGCGCGACGTCATCCAGCATCGACCCCACCGGCGCGATGCCGCCGCTGCTGCCCGATATCACCATGACGAACAGCAGCAGGGCGAGCGGGGTGATCGCCCAGCGCGGGAAGCTGAGCGCCTGCAGCAGATGCAGCGCGAACAGGGCGACGGCAAAGGCGAGCGCGGCGCCCAGGATCAGATGGGCGATGCTGTCCGCCGGCCACAGCGCCAGCGCCGTCGCGAACAGCGGCACGCTGATGGCGTGGCGCAGCATCGGGCGAACATGGGTGGAAACCAGTTCGCTGAGCGCGGGCAGCCTGTCCTTCACCCGCGGCGCCAGCAGGCGGGCCGCGCTATGGGCGATGGCGTAGAGCAGCAGTGCGATGCCGACCGCGATCAGCGGCTGGGTGATGTCCGCATTGCCCGGCAGACGGGCCAGCCATGCGGACAGTTGCGTCATCCGCGGGCGGCCCGGAAGCGGGCGAGGCCGGCGTCGAGATCGGCGATCAGGTCGGCGGGATCCTCCAGCCCGATCTGCAGCCGGATGACCGGCCCTTCCGCCTGCCATACGGTCGCGGTGCGATAGCGGGCCGGATCGACCGGCAGGGCCAGGCTTTCGAACCCGCCCCAGCTATAGCCGATGCCGAAATGGGCGAGCCCGTCGATCAGGGCCGCGCGGGCCGCCTCGCCGCCGCCCTGCAGCACGAAGCTGAACAGGCCGGTCGAGCCGCTGAAATCGCGCGCCCACAATTCATGGCCGGGACAGTCCGACAAAGCGGGGTACAGCACGCGGGCGACATCGGGCTGGTCCTTCAGCCACTGCGCGATCTCAAGCGCGCTCGCTTGATGCTGGGCCAGGCGGACGCCCAGCGTGCGCAGGCCGCGGCTGGCGAGCCAGGCATCGTCGGGGCTGGTCATCTGGCCGAACAGATAGGCGGACTGGCGGACCTTGGGAAACAGCGCCGGGGTGGCGGTGACCGATCCCATCATCACATCGCTATGGCCGACAATATATTTGGTGCAGGCGAGGATCGCGATGTCGACGCCATGGGCCAGCGCCGGGAAGAAAAGCGGCGTTGCCCAGGTATTGTCGAGCAGGGTGGTGATGCCACGATCGCGCGCAATGGCAGTGATCGCCGGCACGTCCTGCACCTCGAAGGTCAGGCTGCCGGGGCATTCCAGGAAGATGGCGCGGGTGCGATCGGTCAACAGGTCGGCGATGCCGGCGCCGATGGTCGGATCATAATAGACCGTCTCGACGCCGAAGGGTTTCAGCACCTGCTCGCAGAAATTGCGGGTCGGATCATAGGCGCTGTCGACCATCAGCAACTGGTCGCCCGGCCGCAGCACCGCCATCAGCGCGCAGGCGATCGCCGCCACGCCCGAGGGGAAGAGCATCGTGCCTTCCGCGCCCGGCTCCATCTCGGTCAGCGCATCTGCCAGGCTCCAGCTGGTCGGCGTGCCCTTGCGCCCGTAGAAGAGCCGCTCATGGGTGCTGCTGCCGGCCGCCTTCCGCAGATGGGCGACATCGTCATAGAGGATGGTCGACGCGCGCCACACGCCCGGACTGACGATCGCGCCGGGTTGTCCCGGCATGCCGGTCCAGTCAGCGCGGCGGCCGGCCTGCGCCAGCTTCGTCAGCGGCCTTCTGCCGTCCTCGCTCATGCGGCTGGTCCGGTCACTTTGGGCGTGGCGGGATCGAACCCCCATTCCGACCAACTGCCGTCATAGAGGCTGACGTCGCGCTTCCCGAGCGTTTCGAGCGCTGCGAGGATGATCGCGGCGGTCACGCCGCTGCCGCAGGTGGTGATGATCGGCCGGTCGAGATCGGTGCCGGCATCGAGCAGCAGCCGGCGCAGTTCCTCGCCCTGCTTCAGGCTGTTGTCGGCGGCGAAGAAGGCGGAGGAGGGGATGTTGCGGCTGCCGGGAATATGGCCCGACGCCATGCCGGGGCGCGGTTCGGCCTCGGCGCCGGTGAAGCGCCCTGCGCCGCGCGCGTCGAGCAACTGCGCGGTGCCGCTGTCGAGATTGGCGAGAATGTCCGCCTTGCTACGCACCTGCGTCCGGTCGAGCCGGGCGACGGCATTGCCCGGCGCCATGGCGGGCGTGCCGCTGTCGACCGGCCGCCCTTCGGCAACCCATTTGGGCAGCCCGCCGTCCAGGATCGCAGCCGATGCGCCCAGGCCATAGACGCGCATCATCCACCAGCCGCGCGCGGCGCTGTGGGTCGGGCTATTGTCATAGACGACGATGCGGCTGTCGGCGTTGACGCTCAGCGCCTGCATGCGCTGCGTCATCAACCCGTCGGGCGGCAACTGGCCCGGCACCGGATCGGCAGGATCGCTGAGGCTCGGCAGGTCCATGAAGGCAGCGCCGGGGATATGGGCCGCGTCGAACTCGGCGCGCGGGTCGCGCGGCGTGCCGGGCAGGAACAGGCTGGCGTCGAGAATGACGAGATCGGGCTTGCCGATTTCGCCGGCCAGCCAGTCGGTGGAAACGAGAATGTCCATGCGGCCCCTTTTGCCTTGTCCGGCAGGCACTTTAGGAGCGCCTGGCCGGACAGGAAAGGGAAATGCTCAGGCCGGCGGCACTTCGGCGGCAGCGCGGGCGGCCGGCCGGCGATATTGGCGCGGCCCCTGGTCGAGGCGGAAGGGCGACAGGCGCTCGGCGGGCGGATCCTGTTCCTGGCCGACGATGAAGGCACGGCCGGTGCGGCCGGTGCCTTCGGGCGCTTCCTCATCCTCGCCCCAGCGATAATGGGCGTCAAAGGCGGCGATCGGCACCAGCAGCGACCGTTCGCCCATCGTAACCGGCACGATCTCGTCCTGGGCCAGGCGCAGTTCGTTGGTCATGCGCACGGTTTCGCCCGGCGCGATCGCGACGATCGAATGCAGCGGCATGCCGGTCTCGCCACCGAAGAAATGGCGCAGCAACGTATCCTGCTGTGCGCCCGCATTGCCCAATATGCCGCGCACCATGATGTCGCGGGCCGGGCGATCGCCGCGATTGTGGAGCAGCAGCGTGTAGCCGATGGTCACACCGATCAGCGAGGAGCGGGCGAGGCTGATGTCGAGGCCCATCTCGATCCAGGGGCGCTCTTCGGCGTCGCTGGCCGGCGCCGATGCCACGGGTTCGGGGGCAGGGGCTGGCGTGGGCGCGGGAGCAGGCGCCGGAGCAGGCGGGGGCGGCGCAACGGGGGGCGAGGCTGGCCGGGGCGCTGCCGGGGGTGGGGCGCTCGCCGACGCGACGTCGACGTCCTCCGCCGCACGACGGCGCCGTATCAGCAGGAAGCCGGCGATCACCGCCAGCGCGGCGATGGCGGCGGCGATCCAGGGCCAGCTCAGCCCCTGCGCTTCGGCTTCCGGCGCGGGTTCGGCAGTGGTGACACTGTTGTCGGCCGTGACCGGCTCGGGCGCGGGCAGGGCGGCCGGCGGCGGCGTTTCCACCGCGTTGGCGGCATTGTCCGGTTCCGCCACAGCGGGCGCCGGACTGGGCTGCGCCGGTCCAGTGTCGCGCGCGGCCGGGCGTTCGGCCGGGGTAGGAGCGGGCGTCGTGCGCGGTGTTTCGGTGCGCGTCGGCGCTGGCGTCGGCGCCGGGCGCTGCGATGTGGGGGCAGGCGTGGTCGCTGGCGCGCGCTGGGTCGGCGCCGGCGTCACCGTTGGTGCGACGATCGGCGGCAGCGACGGAGTGGGCGTCGGGGTTGGCGTCGCCGTGCCCCGGAATACGTCGAGTTCCGGGCCTTGACGGCGCGGGTCATCGGCCGGCGGCGGCGGCGCGGCGCGCTGCAGATTGACGACCGGATCGCTGCCGGTGGCTTGTTGTGCCAGCGCGGGCGTGACTGCCAGCAGCGGCAGGGCGGAAAGGAACAGACGCATAGACCCCATGGCCCTGCCAAGGCAGAAATTTTGCTGAACGCCAGATGAACGGATGGCCTTGCGCGCCGGACCGATGACAAATTGCGTGTAATCGACTACATGCGCCCTCATGACCGATACCCCGCTCCATCTCGGCCGCGCCAGCACCCTGCCGCAGCGGCCCGAGGACGCCGTCCTCGACTATGTCCCCAATCCCCGTCCGGGCAAGCCCTATCTGGTGCGCTTCACGGCGCCGGAATTCACCTCGCTCTGCCCGGTGACCGGCCAGCCGGACTTCGCCCATCTGGTGATCGACTATGCGCCCGGCGCGACGATCGTCGAATCCAAGGCGCTCAAGCTGTTCCTGGGCAGCTTCCGCAACCATGCCGGCTTCCACGAGGATTGCACCGTCGGCATCGGCGAGCGGCTGTTCACCGAAATGCAGCCGATCTGGCTGCGCATCGGCGGCTATTGGTATCCGCGTGGCGGCATCCCGATCGACGTCTTCTGGCAGTCGGGCGAACCGCCCGCCGGCCTGTGGCTGCCGCCGCAGGACGTGCCGGGCTATCGCGGCCGCGGCTGAATATCTGAGCCATAGGCTGTGCCGATCATGCAGGATGCCGCGAGCCTCATGGCTTTTTATCGCAATCGTCGGGCGGAACTGGACCCGTCCGACGGTTCGCGCTGGCATCTGCTGATCAAGGAAATTCGCCTGAGCGAAGCATGTGGCATAGACGAAGCCTATGCCATCGCCTTGACTGATCCCATCTGGCGGCGCTGGCTTGAGCGCCAAATTAATAGCAATCCGGCTTGCCGGAAGGCGGCATTGCGGCACGTGCGCGATAACGGCGATCACTCGCTCATCGCCCAGCGGGACGGAAGGCTTCTCGTCCGATAGCTACTCTGCCCTTGTTGGACGAACGCACAACAGCCTTCGACCAACGACATTCTCTTGCGGATAGTTCACTTGACCCTCCGCGGGAAAGGGCCGATCCGGTTTGCATGTTGCGCGTGACTATGTCTCATTGCGCCATCCAAGCCGTATCGGAGTTCCTTCCCCCATGCCCTTGTCGAAAATCCTGCCGTTCCTGATGGCGGCCGCGCCGCTGGCGATTGCCGCGCCCGCTCTGGCCCAGACCGCGCCTGCCGGCCCCGCCGCCGGCGTCACCACCCAGCTGCCCCGTGGCGCCGCGCCCAGCCATTATGCGATCGAAGTGACGCCCGATGCGGCGAACCTCACATTCACCGGCAAGGTGACGATCGACGTCACCGTCGCCACCGCCATGCCGGCGCTGGTGCTGAACGCGGCCGACCTGACCGTCTCCAGCGTCACCCTGACCCCGGCCAAGGGCAAGGCGATCACCGGCACGGCCAAGGTCGATGCCGATGCCCAGACCGTCAGCCTCGACTTCGGCAAGCCGGTCCAGCCGGGCAGCTACAAGCTGACCATGGTCTATGCCGGCATCATCAACCAGCAGGCTAATGGCCTGTTCGCGCTCGACTATACCGACAATGCCGGCGCCGCGAAGCGCGCGCTCTTCACCCAGTTCGAGGCGCCCGACGCCCGCCGTTTCGTGCCGAGCTTCGACGAGCCGAGCTACAAGGCGACGTTCGACCTTTCCGCCGTGGTCCCGGCGGACCAGCTGGCGGTCGGCAACATGCCGGTCAAGGCGACCAAGGACATCGGCGGCGGAAAGAAGTTGGTGACCTTCGGCACCAGCCCCAAAATGTCTTCCTATCTGCTCTTCTTCGGTCTGGGCGAACTGGACCGCGCGACCAAGATGGCGGGCAATACCGAAGTCGGCGTCATCACCGGCCGGGGCAATACCGGCAAGGCACAGCTGGCGCTCGACGCATCGGCGGCGATCCTGCCCTATTATAACGATTATTTCGGCGTGCCCTTCCCGCTGCCCAAACTCGACAATGTCGCGGGTCCGGGCCAGAGCCAGTTCTTCAGCGCGATGGAGAATTGGGGCGCGATCTTCACCTTCGAACGCACCCTGCTGGTCGATCCGCGCTTCACCTCCGAAGAGACCAAGCGCGCCATCTATGAAGTGGCCGCGCATGAAATGGCGCACCAGTGGTTCGGCGATCTCGTCACGATGGCCTGGTGGGACGATCTCTGGCTGAACGAGGGCTTTGCCAGCTGGATGGCGACCAAGGTCACCGACAAGCTGAACCCGGAATGGGAAGCCCTGCTGTCGCGCGTCGATGGCCGCGAGCGGGCGATGAGCCTCGACGCGCTCAAGACCACCCACCCGGTGGTGCAGAAGATCACCACCGTCGATCAGGTGAACCAGGCCTTCGACGCCATCACCTATCAGAAGGGTGAGGCGGTCATCACCATGCTCGAAGGCTATGCCGGCGAGGATGCGTGGAAGGCGGGCATCCAGTCCTACATGAAGAGCCACGCTTACGGGAACACCGTCACCGACGATCTGTGGAAGGCGGTCGAGGGCGCGGGCGCTAAGGGCCTGGTCAGCATTGCCCATGATTTCACCAGCCAGCCGGGTATCCCGCTGGTCAAGGTGGAGAGCGCGCAGTGCCAGGGCGGCAACACCATCCTGACGCTGAGCCAGGGCGAGTATAGCCGCGACGCCAAGGACAAGACCCCGCTCAAGTGGAATGTGCCGGTCAAGGCGCAGGTGCAGGGCGGCGAGGCGCAGCGCCTGATCCTGCAGGGCAATGGCCAGATCACGCTGCCGGGTTGTGGCGCCTATGTCATCAATGCGGGGCAGACCGGCTATTATCGCTCGCTCTATCCCGCCGCCAATATCCAGGCGCTGGCCAAGGGCTTTAGCCAGCTCTCCAGCATGGACCAGACGGGCCTGATGGCGGACAATTTCCAGCTGGCGCTGGGCGGATACCAGCCGATCGGCCTGGCGCTCGACCTGGTCGACGCGGTGCCGGTCAATGGCAGCCCGGCCGTGCTGGCCGAGGTGCCCGGCTATCTGAAGAGCAGCTATGACATGCTGGAGGGCGATGCCGCCGCCCAGGCGAAGGTCGCGGCCTATGCCTCGGCCAAGCTGACCCCGGCGTTGACGACCATCGGCTATGATGCCAAGGCCGGTGAAGGGCCGCAGGTGCCGGTGCTGCGCACCAGCCTGGTCACGACGCTGGGCAGCATGGGCGACAAGGGCGTGGTGACCGAAGCCAACAAGCGCTTCGCCGCGCTGGCGACCAACCCGGCCGCGCTCGACGGACCGCTGCGCAATGTGTGGCTGGGCATCATTGCCCAGAATGCCGACCAGGCGACCTGGGACAAGCTGCGCGTCATGGCCAAGGGCGCGCAGAGCGACCTCGAAAAGAGCACGCTCTACGCGCTGCTCGGCAAGGCGAAGGACGAGAAGCTCAGCCAGCAGGCGCTGGATCTCGCTTTGACCGACGAGCCGGGCAAGACCACCAGCGCCGCGATCATCGGCCAGGTGGGCGTCGCCCATCCGATGCAGGCGGTCGACTATGTGCTGGCGCACAAGGCGCAATATGAGGCGCTGATCGACGTGTCGGCCCGCAGCCAGGCGCTGGCCCGCCTGGGTGGCGGATCGGCCGACCCGGCGATGGTGACCAAGCTGGACGCCTATGCGACCCAATATCTGACGCCGGAATCGCGCAAGGTGGTCGACCGCTCGATCGCCGCGATCAAGACCCGGATCGAGACGCGCAGCCGCCTGAAGTCACCGACCGCGGCCTGGTTCTCGGGCAAGAAGTAAGACTTGCCTCCCCTCCCTTCCAGGGAGGGGCCGGGGGGTGGGTGGCGAGCGAAGCGAGCCTCCTTCGGAGGCTACCCACCCCTAACCCCTCCCTTGAAAGGGAGGGGGACAAGGCTGCTTATCGGGGCAAGTTCAATGCCTTGGCGATGTCATCCCAGGCGACCAGCTTAAAATTCTGCGCGGCCGCCGCGTTATGGCCATCCTGCGCAATGAACAGGCCGCCGGGATAGGCCGGGCCGAAATCACCCAGCATCAGCTCGATCCCGTCGGTTTCCTCCGACCCGCCAATCGCGCCATCGACGACGCGGAAGCGGCCGACATAGCTGTCATCCGACAGGCGATAGGCGACATAGGCATTGTCACCCTGGCTGGAGACGAGGACATAGCCGTCCTTCTCGCCGATCGCGGCGATGGCGACGCCTTCGGCATCCATCACCAGATTCTTGCCGTCGGCCGCCGCGATCTTCGTGGGCGTGGTGGCGCCAGATGCGCGCGCGTCGAAGCGCCACAGGCCGACATCTTCCTCCGCGACATAGAGGATGCCGGTGCGGTCATCCACGGCGCAACCTTCCGACTGGGTGCCAAGCTTCATGCTGCGGACGATCCTGCCGGTGGGTGTGGCGCCGGAGGCATCGAGCGCGACCTGGTTGATCGTCCCGTCTTTCAACACGATGAAGGCGTAGGTCGCCTCCGGCGCCTTGTACAGACAGATGCCGTAGGCCTCGCCCTTGCCGGCATCGACCTTGCCGAGGGCTGTCAGTTTCGCTGTCACGCTGTCGAGGCGGAACAGCGCCAGCTTGGCGTTCGCCACATCATTGCGGTCCGACGCCACGACCAGGATTCCGGTCTGGCCATTGATCATCACGCCGTCGCGCAGATCGACATTGTTGACCCGGCCCGCGTCCAGGAAATCGTGGGTCTTGCCGTCCAGTCCATAGACATAGAGGCCGGCCTTCTTGTCGGTGCCGACGATCAGGCTGGCGGCCGGATTGGCGACATTGCGCCAGATCGCCGGATCATCCGCCGCATCGGCATTGGGCGTGCCGACCGGGGTGGTTTCGCCGCGTGCCGTGACAGTCACGGCCGGGGTGGCATTGGCGATACGCGTTGCGACCGGCACTTCCGTCTCGGCGGTGGTGCAGGCGGCCAGCGCGAGCAGGCTGGTGAGCGACAGGACGAAGGGCTTCATCACGATATTCCTCATTTGCCGCGCGCGACGCATTTGCCGCCATCGGGGCCGATAGTGCCGGTGCAGGTGCGCACGGCAATGGTGGGCTCGCTGGTGTCGGTCAGGTGATTGCCATCCGCGCCCTTTGTGAGGTCGAAACCGTCATAGAGCTTGCCCGACGCGGTATAGGTGCGGAATTTCAGGCGATCGCCATCCACGTCCACGATCTGATAGAGTTCGGTGGCTTCGGCGGTCTTGTCCGGCTGGGTACGGGCCCGGTCGTTGAGGCCATACATTTTGGAGCCGGTGACCGAGACAAGATAGACCGGCCCCTGGATCGCGCCATTCTTGCGTGCCTGTGCCGACGCCTCGCGCCCCGCTTCGGAGGTCAGGCGGCTGTAGCAATGGTCATGGCCCTGCAGCACCAGATCGACCTTGCGCTTGTCGAACACCGGCTTCCACGCGGCCTTCACCTCGGACGTGTCCTGGGGCCGGGCACAGGTGAAGACGGGCTGGTGGAACAGCACGACATTCCATTTCGCCTTGCTGGACGCGAGGGTGGCGTCCAGCCACTGAGTCTGCTGCGCCATGGTGCCAAGGTCGATTGCCGACGTGCCGTCCAGCACGATGAAGCGCACCCCCTGATAATCGATAAAATAGGTGGTCTTGAGGCCCGGCACGCCATTGTCGGGCAGCGCAAACTGCAGCGGGAAATAGGGGCCGAGCGTGCGGCTCTCGCTGCCGTCGGGCTTCACCACATCGACATATTCATGATTGCCGGTCGCGGGCAGTTGCGGGACGATCGACCAGTTATAGCTGCCGGCCTGGTTGAACTCGCCCCATTCGTCGTCATGATCCAGATCGTCGCGCTGCGCGGCGAGGTCGCCAGCATGGGCAACCAGCTCGATCCCGCCATTGGCGTGGAAGGCCTGGCGGATGACGCGGCTGGCATAGGTGAGGATGCCGTTCTGGATGTCACCCAGATAGAGGAAGCGGAACGGCCTGGCCTCAGCCGCTGCCGTGCGGAATTGCAGCCACTCGCTCCAGCCCGCGCTGCCCTTCAGCCGATAGGCATAGACGGTATCGGGCGTCAGATTGTCGAACCGGATCTGGTGATAGAGGGCCGGGCCATTGGCGCTGTCCTTGGCCGTGCCGACGGGGCCGGTCACGGTCCTGGCCTTCTCCTCCAGCGTCGGGCCGTCGACGGAGATGGCGATCTGCGCTTCGCTGGCGGTCTGGGCGGCATCGGTGCGCCAGGCGACCGCCATGCCGCGCGACGGATCGGCGGCGGGCGTCAGCATGATCCGATCGGGCAGGGTGCGTGCCGCATAGGGCGTGCCGGCGGAGCGGGGCACGGGCGGGGTTGCGGCCGGCTGGGCGGAGAGCGGCGCGGCGCTCGCCATCAGCAACATGGTCAGGAACAGTCGGGACATGGGCGTCCTTTCCGGGAAACGGGACTTGCCGGCCGCGCAAGGGCGCGACCGGCAAGCGGGGAAATCGAACGGGATCAGAAGCTGGCGGAGATGCCGAACTTCGCAGTCCAGTTATATTCCTCATATTGCAGCAGGCGGCGGCTGCCTTCGAAGTTCTGATAAGCGAAATATTTGGCGTTGTTGACGTTTACCCAGTCGGCGAACAGGCGGACGCCGGGCAGGATCTTGTACTTCGCGCTCAGGTCGAGCTGGAAGTGGTTGTCGACAATGCGGTCGGTATCCGGACCATCGCCGATCTCGTCCAGATATTTGCTGCGATAGGTGCCGGCGGCGCGCAGCGAGATCGGGCCCTTTTCATAGCCCAGCACCGCATTGAAGGTGTGGCGCGAAGCATTGGGCAGGCCGATCTTGCGGGTATAGGCGTTATCGTCCCCGTCGTAGCTGGTGATCTTTCCGTCGGCGTCGGTGAAGGTGTAGTTGAGGTTCACCAGGAAGCCGTCGAGCGGCGCCGGCAGGAAGTTCAGCACCTGGCTGAACGAGAGTTCGACGCCCTTCACCTTGGCGGTGTCGCCATTCACATAATAGGATGCCTCGCTATAGGCGACGCCATTATAGACGCCGTCGTCAAAGTCGCGGACCTGCGCGCTATAGTCCTTGATCGACTTGTAGAAGAGGCCTGCGCTCAGCGCGCCATTGTTCGAGAAATACCATTCGGCCGAGGCATCGAAGTTCCAAGCGCGATAGGGCTTCAGGTTCGGGTTGCCGAACTCGGCAGCATAATCCTCGTCGAGGATGAAGCGCGGGGCAAGCTGCGACAGCTTGGGGCGGACCAGGCTCTTATAGGCGGCGGCGCGGAACACCAGGCCCTGGCTCGGCTCGAACCGCGCGGTCAGGCTGGGGAGCCAGTCGGTATAATGTTTGGTGAAGACATTGGGCGTCGAGATGACGCCAGTGGCTTCGCCTTCGTCATCCAGCGCATATTCGGTGACATTGCCACGCAGCACGTTGCGGGTCTGCTCCATGCGGACGCCGCCGATGATGCGGACCTTCTCACTATCCCAACGGCCCAGCAGATAGGTGGCGAGGATATCTTCCTTCGCGCTGTAATCCTGCGCTGCCGATTCATAGGCGCTGGTGATCGGATCGAGTTCGAACTCACCGATATTGTTGTAGAAATAATCGGTAGCTTGGCCCTTGCCGGGCAGCGGGCCGAGGTCCGACAGACGATAGGTCTGGGCGCCCAGCACATCGGCCAGGTCCAGATCGGCATCGCCATAATAGTTCATGTTGAAATTATAGCTCTTCTTGCGCCAGCGGGCCTTCATGCCGGCTTGCACGGTGAAGGTGCCGCCGTCGGTGGCGAAGGCGCGCGATACATCGCCTTTCAGCGCATATTCGCGGTCGCGCGAGTCCGACAGGGCAGTCTGCTCGACGCGGTTGAAGCTATATTCCGACGGGTCGTTGAACAGGTCGGCGCCGCTGGTGACGTTGAAGGTCGGCACGCGCGGATCGGAATAGTTGAAGCCGACATCGACGCCATCGCCGTCGAACCGGGCGCGCCAGCGGATCGGGTCGATCGATCCCTTTTCCTTCTCGGTCGATTCCGACCAGCTACCCGAATAGGTCAGCTTCCACGGGCCGGTTTCGGTGGTGCCGCCCAGCACCAGCGACTTGATGCGCTGACGCTCGAAACGGTCCTTGAGATCGCGGCGCACTTCGATGCGGCCATCCTCATCGGTGAAGTTGGCGCTGTCGGCATCACCCGAAGCGGGCTGCTCATCCAGTACGAAGGTCAGGCGGCGACGATATTCATGGTCTTCAAACTGGTTATAGATGCCGCGGGCGTAAAGCTTTGTGGTGTCGGACGGCTTCCAGTCCAGGTTCAGCGTGCCGCCAATGCGCTTACGCTGAACGTCATAGTCGCGATATTCCAGCGTTTCGGCATAGGCGATGCCGTCGTCGCTGGTGGTCCAGTCCGCAGCTTCGATATTGTCGGTCTCGAACTTGCGCTTGTAATAGCTGAAGCCGCCCGAGACGCCGAAATTGTCGCTGAGGCGGGTGGCGAAATCGACGCTGCCCTTGGGCGTCACGGCGTCGGCATAGTCGTTATAGCTGCCTTCCAGCTTGACCGAATAGAGATCCTTCTTGCGGTCGAACGCGCTGGTGGTGTTGATCTCGATCGAGGCGCCGATGGTGTCGGCATCCATGTCCGGCGTCAGCGACTTCTTCACTTCGATCGATTCGATCAGTTCTGAAGGCACGACGTCCAGCGCGACCGAGCGCACGTCGCTTTCCGGTGCGGGCAGGCGGGCGCCGTTGACCGACGCGGCGTTGAGTTCGGGGTCAAGGCCGCGAACCGAGACGAAGCGGCCTTCGCCCTGGTCGTTCATGATGTTGACGCCGGGCAGGCGACGCAGCGATTCGGCGACATTCTGGTCGGGGAATTGGCCGATCGCGTCGCGGGTCAGAACGCTTTCGACGCCGTCGGCCGCGCGCTGGCGCGACAGGGCCGATGCCTGGTTGGCGACCTGGCCGACGACGATGATCGACGCGTCGACGTTCGAGCCGATGCGGATGTCGGCATCGACGTCACCAGTGGCGGGCACGACGACGGTGGTGCGCACCGGATCGGCGCCGGTGTAGCGGGCTTCGATCGTGTAGGTGCCCGGCGCGACGTCGGGGAAGCGGTAGGAGCCGTCACGGCCGGCTTCGGCGATGCGGCCATTTTCGACGATGCGCAGCTGGGTCGACTGCAGCGCACGGGTGCCGGTGCCGTCGGACACGGTGCCGCTGATGGTGCCGGCGAGGGCGGCGACGGGCATGGTGGTGGCAAGGATGATCGCGGCGCGGCTCGCGCCACGGAACAAGGTCTTCATGGTGAATGCTCCCCTTCGGTTGGGGAGGCCATTGGCGATGAGTCCTTACGGCTTCATGGCAATATGATTGCAGTTAAAAGTCTGAAAAATGTAATTTATGTGACGTGATGCAGGGGCCACATTATGGGGGCTCAATCGCGACGCGGGCCGCTGCGTCGGGACAGGCCGCCACGATGGTGCAGCCGGCCGCCTTTTTCCAGCCGAGCCATATGGTCGATGAAAAAGACGGCGCCGATACACAAGATGATGGCAATCAGGAATTCGGGCGGCATGTGGGCTCTCCAGCCTTTGGGTGATGCTGAAGAATTAAACCGCCGGACATAGGGTTTCGAGCCGCAGGTCGGCCCATATCCATTCTATTGTCGTAGGATTTTGAAGAATAGGGCGACCTGGCGTCGGTCGCCCCATCTCATCTCGTCAGGCGAGCGGCGCGGTCGCCCAGTGGCGCAGGCGCGCATAAAGGGCGGCGATCACGCCGGCGAAGATCAGCACCGACAGCGGCACCGCCCAATGGCTTTCGCCGACCAGCGCCAGCGGCGCATCGCTGTCGGTCGAGGCGACGATGCCGGCAAAGGCGACGCCGAACAGGCTTTCGCCGACGATGAAGCCGGTGGCCATCAGCACGCCCATGCGCTCGGCAAATTCCGGGTTCGCCTGGCGCAGCGACCAGCGATTGTAGAAATGGCCGATCAACGCGCCGACCGGGATCAGCAAGGTCAGTGCCATTGGAAGATAGATGCCCATGCCGACCGCGAGCGGGGGCAGGCGCATCTTGCCGGTCTTGCCGAGCAGTTCGTCCAGCGCGACCACGACCACGCCGATGCCGGCGCCGAAGCCGATCAGGCCCCAGTCGAGATCGCCGCCCAGCACGCCCTTGGCGAGCGCGGAAATGAGCGCGGCCTGCGGCGCGGGCAGGGCGGTCGCCTTGGCACCGGGCGCGCCGGCAAAGCCGAAGGCGCTGTTGAGCAGGTCGAGCACCGGCGGGATCACCAGTGCGCCGAACAGCACGCCCAGCACCAGTGCGATCTGCTGCTTCCACGGCGTCGCGCCGACCAGCTGGCCGGTCTTCAGGTCCTGCAGATTGTCGTTGGAAATGGTGGCGACGCCGAACACGATCGCGGTGGTGAACAGGGCATAGGCGATCAGGGCCTGGCTCTGTTCGGGGTGGCCCGAACCATAGATGGCGGCGAGGATTAGCGAGGCGCCCAGCACGGCTAGGATGCCGACGCCCGAGATCGGGCTGTTCGACGCGCCGATAAGGCCCGCCATATAGCCGCAGACCGAGGCGATGACGATGCCGGCGACCAGGATATAGGCCAGCGTCAGGCCGATGATCGGCACGGGGTTGGCGGCGATCGGCCCGCCCTGGGCAAAGATCCACAGCAGTACCGCGATCGGCACCAGCGAGGCGAGGATGGTGCCGAAGACGATGCCGATCGGCAGGTCGCGTTCGGTGATGTCCAGCGTGCCGGCATCGCCCGACTTGCGGACCTTGGCGGCGTTGAGGGCGGAGCGGATGCCGCTGATGATCGGGCCGAGGATCTTGAGCAGGGTCCAGATCGCGGCGATGCCGATCGTGCCAGCGCCGATGAAGCGGGCCTTCATGCGGAAGGTGGTGCCGACCAGGTCGGCCAGGTCCGCGCCGGCGGGCAGCGGGCTGGTGAGATAGGGGACGATGCCGACCCAGCTGATCAGCAGGCCGACGAACATGGCGGCGCCGACGGAGATGCCGACCAGATGGCCGACGCCGATCAGTGCCATCGAGAAGCTGGTCGAGACCGAGCTGGCGCCCGCGCCCAGCTTGAAGAAGGTGGCGGCTTCCTCGGCCAGGATCTTGGTCTTGGCGATGATCGAGAAGCCGGCGGCGGCGATCGAACTCATGACGATGGCGGCCAGGCCGCGCTTATTCTCTTCCAGGCCCTCGCGCGAGCCGGCGCCGACTTTCAGCACTTCGGCGGCGGCGACACCCTCGGGATAGGGCAGGTCCGATCCGGTGACGAGCGCGCGGCGCAGCGGTACCGAATACATGACGCCCAATATGCCGCCCAGCGCGATGGTGCAGGCGGAAAGCCAATAGGGGAAGCCTTGCCACCAGCCGATGATGACCAGGCCCGGCAGCACGAAGATGATCGCCGACAGGGTGCCGGCCGCCGATGCGATGGTCTGGACGATATTGTTTTCCAGGATCGTGCCGGTCGCGAACAGGCGCAGCACCGCCATGGAGATGACGGCGGCGGGGATCGAGGTGGCGAAGGTCAGGCCGATCTTGAGGCCCAGATAGACGTTCGCGGCGGTGAACAGCAGGGTGATGAGCGCGCCCAATATGACGCCGCGTAGCGTCAGCTCCGCCATCGGCACGGCCTTGGCCGAATCGGTTGTCACTGCTCTTTTCCCTTCGCCAGTCGATCGATCAAGCGGCTGGTAATAATGTTGCTGGCGCTTGGATCAATCTTAAACTGGCCGGCAGGGCGGTCAGGAATCGCGGCCGGCGCCCGCGTCCGCCAACACGGCATGGTCCAGATAGGCGTCGACCAGCCGGGTCCAGCGCTCGTAACCGCGCGGATTCATATGCAAACCATCGGCACGGAACAGCGATGCATCGGGCAGGCCGTCGGTGGCGAGCAAGGGACGGCCGACATCGAGATAATCGAACTTCATCGCCTTGCTGCGCGCCGAAACGGCCCTGTTGACCGCCGCCATCTGAGGCCAGAGCGTCCAGCGGATCGGGCTGGGCTTGAGCGAGAGATAGGCGATATGCGCCCTGGGATAGTCGGCCCGCAACTGGCGCAGCAGGGTCAGCACGTCGGTAGCGACCTTGTCCGGCGTCGCGCCGGCGGCCAGGTCATTCTCGCCGACATAGACGATGATCGAGCGCGGCTTGGCCTTGGGCAGCAGCCGCTTGTAATAATGCAGCACGTCGGGCGTGGTCGCGCCGCCAAAGCCGCGATTGACCGTGCCGATATCGGTGAAGCTGCCCTTGATGTCCCACAAACGGATGCTGGAACTGCCGAGGAACAGCGTGGCGTCGGCGACTGGCGGGCCGGCCGCTTCTGCCTTCGCAAAGGCGGCGATCTCGTTGGAGAAGGGAAAGGTCGGGTCGGCGTTGGGCACCGCGACCTTGTCCGGCGCCGGGGCCTGTGTCGGCAGCGGTGCCGCCTGCAACGGCTCGGCCGCGGCGAGCAGCAGGGCAAGGCCCAGCACCGCCCGCCAGCGCGGCTCAGTGCCGATGGCGCGGGCGCAGCTGATATTTGCCATCCGCATAATCGCCGAACAGGCCGGTGATGGCGGGGTGATCGACCGGCTCCTCGCTGTCGTCGGCCACCAGATTCTGCTGGCTGACATAGGCGACATAGCTGTTCTCGCCATTTTCGGCGAGCAGGTGGTAGAAGGGCTGCTGCTTGTCGGGCCGGGCATGTTCGGGGATCGATTCATACCATTCCTCGCTGTTGGCGAAGACCGGGTCGATGTCGAACACCACGCCGCGAAAGCCGAAGCTGCGATGCTTGAGGACATCGCCGATGCTGAAGCGGGCATGGACGACCGGCGGGGCGGTGATGCCGGTACCGATATTCTGAATCGTGACTTTCATATGACCAATTTAGGGTGCCCGCGCAGGGAGACAAGAAAAATACCGAAAAGGGTGCTTGGCAAGGATGGAATCATTCGCTAATGGGCGCCCCTCGACCCGATCGGTGCGGCATTTTTCCTTGCGGTTCAATGCTTCCGGTCTTCTGCGGAGAGGTGGCAGAGTGGTCGAATGCACCGCACTCGAAATGCGGCGTGCCCGTGAGGGTACCGAGGGTTCGAATCCCTCCCTCTCCGCCAATCTTCCCGTAAGATTGTAAGATAAAACGATTTCTTTCTGGTCCACGGCTGTCGAGCGTTCAACCGCTGCACAACGCTGCTACAGGATGAGATCGATGACATATCTCCGGGCGACCACAGATGGTGGTTTCGAGGTCCGCATGACCGTCCCGAAAAGTTGCAACCGATCATCTGGAAATTCAATCTTGCTCGACGGTTGGGACGAGTGTCTCGATCAGAAGCTAATCGTCGGGCTGCGTCGGTGATCGTGCAATTCCAGGTTCGGATCGACGCTGCCCTGAGGGACGGCTTGACGAAGATGCCGCTCGATCGCCGAAACCGGCAATAATCTCTCAGGCTCGTTGGATCGATCCAGCGCCAGCGGCAAAAAGCCCTTCGAGGCGATCATCAACGGCAATTTGATCAACGGAGAAGCAAGCCGTCCATCAAGCGTTAGCGATACTCGGTCTGCGTAAGTTGGCGGCGTCGTAGGTCATTTCGGCGCAATGGTCAGGCGCAAGCCGGTCACGCCGCCCTTGGGCGCGATCAGTTCCAGTTTTTGGACGGGGCAGTGATCGGGGATGGTTGCGCTTTGCTCCGCCCCCATCCCGGACAGGGCATGCAAGCTGAGCGATGGACCACCGCCGCTACAGCGCAGGCGAAGGGTCGGGAAGGTCTGGCCATCGGCGGGTCGGCCGCTCATCCTGAAGCGATGCGCGCCGGGCGAGAGCAGCAGCCGACGGACGGCGATGCTGTGCGGGCCACTATCGGGATTGCGATAGGAAAGGCTGGCGTCGTGCGGATCGACATGCAGCAGCAGATCGTCGCGTGGCTGCAATTGCCAGGCGAAGGGCGTGGCCGTGTCACTGAAGCTGCGATCCGCATGGCTGGCCGTGTCTGCCGATGCGCAAAGGCCGTCCCAGGTGTCGCGCGCGGCTGCGGCGATGCCCTGATCGAGCCAGCGCGACACCAGCCTGTTGAGGGCGCTGCAGTCGATCCCGGCGCGATGGCCTGCCAGATGCTGGAGCAGGGCGCGGAATTGCGGCGGGGCAAGGGTCGTGCGGGCGATCGAGAGAAGCGGATATTGGAAAACCCGATTGTCGGCGAGCAGACGGGCGAGTGCGGCGCGGCCTGCAGGGCTGGCCATGAAGGGCATGATCGCCTGGCCGATGGCTGGTTCGCTGGCCTGCGTCTGCAGCAGCGCGCGCAGGCGAAGCGCGGCGTCGTCCCAGCGCCCGCCCTGTGCTGCGTCGACCAGCGCCATATATTGCGGAATATCGTCATGCCAGCCGCGCGAGGCGGCGAGGCTGAAGGCCTGAAGGGCGTGTTGCTGATCGCCAGCCCGGAGCGCGGACAGGCCGAACAGGGTCAGATTGTCCGACGCGATGGGGCGCCGCAGCAGCAGGTGCCGGGCTTGAGGGTAGATGAGGGCGGGGTCCGTGCCGCGCGCGAGCCCCTGTTCGACGATGGCGGCCTGGGCGAAAGAGCGGAAGGGCGGGGGGACGAATGGGGCGAGGGCGGGGCGGGCGCGGGCTTCCCGGTCCAGTTGCGCGCCGGTCACAATGAGGGCCCAAGCCAGGCAGGCGAGGGGCACCAGCAGCGCGATTGGCCGGTGCCCCCATGGTGCGTCTCTGGTCATGCCCCGCTATCGGCAGGGCGGCCATATTCGTAATAATCATAGCCATAATAGGCGGCGTTCCCGCCCGCGCGCCGGGGATCGAATTTCGTCAGCAGCGCGCCGACGACCGGCGCATGGACGAGGGTGAGCCGGCGTAGGGTGCTCTTGATCGTGCCGCGATGCCCCTTGCTCGCGTCGATCACCAGCAGGGTGGCATCGGAGGCGACGGAGAGGGATGTGGCGTCCGAAAGGCCCAGCATCGGCGGGCTGTCGATGATGACATGGTCGAACTGGCCGCGGCAATGCTGCATCAGCGCTTCCAGCCGGGTGCTGCCGAGCAGCAGCGACGGATTGACCGGGGTGGGGAGCGCCGTGATGGCATGGAGGTTCGGCACATCGGTTCCCAGGATCGCCCGATCCAAGCCGATCTCGCCGGTCAGCAGGGCGGTCAGGCCGTGTGCGCTGGGCAGGTCGAGGATCTTGTGAACGGTGGGCCTGCGCAGATCGCCGTCGATGAGCAGGGTCTTTCGTCCCAGTTTCGCGAGTTGTTCGGCGATCGCCACTGAGGTTGTCGACTTGCCCTCTTCCGCGCGGGAACTGGTAATGGTGAGGATCTTCGGGAAGCCGTCCGCGCCGGCATAGCGCAGATTGGCGATGAGCGAATTATAGGCTTCGCTGAGCGCCGATTTGGGATCGCGCATTTCCAGCCGGATATCGTCACTGGCTTCCTGCGGGACCAGGCCGAGCAGAGGGACGCCGAGCTTGTGCTCGACATCGTCGGGCGCGCGGATCGCATCGTCGAAATGTTCGCGGACGAAGACGAATATGCCCGCACACAATATGCCGGCGAGCAAGGCGAGGCCGAGGTTGAGCACCAGTTTCGGCGATGCGGGGAAGCGCGGCGTTTCGGCCCGATCGACCAGCGAGACATTGTTGGAGGTCGCGCCGGCGGTCGCATTCAGCTCATTATAGCGGGCGAGCAGCGTGTCGTAGAGCGAGCGGTTGGTTTCGGCGACGCGCTTGAGGATATTATATTGGACGCCGCGATCCTGTTCGCCCAAGGCAAGAGTGCGCAGATCGACGACCTGGCGCTGCAGGGTCGCCTCCTTGGCCTGTGCCGCCTGGAATTCGATGCGCACCGAGCTTTTGATCGCATTGCCGACCGCCATGATCTGCGCGCTCAGCCGATCGACCTGCGCCTGCAGCGCTGCGGCGGTCGGATGGCCGGCGAGATGGCGCGAGCTTTCCTGGGCCAGTTGCGATTCGACCTCGCTGCGCTGTCGGATAAGGGCCTGAATGGCCGGGTTTTCCAGCACCTGGGGTACGGTCATCACGGGCGAGTTACGGACGCTGTTCCACCGATCCTCCGCGGCGATCCGCTCGGCCGTGGCCTGGCTTGCGGCGCCATTGACCTGGACGAGCGTGTCGTTCGTTACCGACAGCGTGGCTTCCTTGTCCGCATTCTGGCCCTGTCCCTGGACCCGGACGAGGCCGGCGGCACGGGAATATTGGTTGAGATCCCGCTCCGACGTTTCCAGCCGGATACGGGCCTGGTCGAGCTGTTGCGCGAGATATTTGCGGGCATAGGAGGAGCTGTCGAACTTGCGCGCCAGATTGGCGGAGACATAGCTTTCGGCGAAGAGATTGGCCAGTTTTGAGGCATAATTGGGGTCGCTGCCGCTGAAGCTGATGGCCACCAGGCGGCTGGCATCGGGCAGCGAGACGGACAGGTTGCGGGCGACCGCATCAATGGCGGTATCGCGCCGGAGCCGCTGCAGCGCATCCTTGCCCTGATAGCGATAGTCGAGATCGGCCTCGGTCGGCATGGGGGTGCCCACGGCATCGAAAAAGGCGGGCTCGGTCCAGAATTTCCCGTCATCCACCACCTTGGCGGCGAGCGCCCGGCTGCGGATCACATCCACTTGGGTCTGGAGGAAGCGGTCGGCATCCTGATAGGCGACCGCCGGCGTGACATCGTTATTCTCGATGATCTGATCCGCCTGCTGCTCGATCAACACGCGCGAGGTGGCGATGTAGCGGGGCTGCATCAGCAAGGTCGCCACCAGGCCGAGCGCGAGTGCGCAGGCGATGATCGCACCGATCCACCAGATATTGCGGCGGATCGCGAAGATGATCCTGGAAAGGTCGAGGTCGAACAGCGGTGCTTCGGCCGGGTCGCTCTGAGCGCCGGCGCTTGCGGGCCGGGCAGGAGCGACATGCGGGGTGGGAATGGAATCAAGTCGCGCGGTCATCGATCAATACCTGCGGAAGATGTTGAAGAGCGGGGCAGCGGTCAGGAAGTCCCGATAGGTGCCCTTGACGGCGGAAAAGCCGATGACGATCTGGTCGCCGCCCAATATCTGGGGATCGGGGGCCTTTCCTTCCTCTATCAGCGCCAGATTGAAGATGGCGCCGCTGCGCTGGCCATCGATCGTGCGGAAGATGAGCACCTGATCCTTCACGGCGACGCGGGTGAGCCCCTCGGCGCGCGAGACCGCTTCCAGCAGGGACGAGGTGCCAGCGATTTCGTAGACGCCAGGCTTCATGACATTGCCGCTGACGGTGACGCGCTGTGCGACCGACTGGACGATCCCGACCATGACCTGCGGATCGCGAATGAAATTCTGGCCCAGCCGGGACGCGATCATTGCCCCCAGTTCATTGGGTGTCTTGCCGGATACGGCCAGTTCGCCGATCAGCGGGAAATTGATGTTGCCGCCGGAATCGACCTGCAGTTCGTCGAAGCTGAGATCCGGTTCCTGGAAGACCCTGATCGATATCTTGTCTTCCGGCCCGATATAATAGGGACGCCTGGGCGATGCCGGATCTTCCGCTGGCATGAGCCGATAGGCGGCTTCCCCCCTGGGCAGGTCGGCGGGAGAGAAGCAGCCGCTCAAGGAAAGGGCAAGTGGGAGGAAAAGAGGAGCAATTGTTAACCTTCGGATGGAATTCATTTCATTCGAATCCTTTTGCTCTCGCTTGCTATCAAAGCAATCATCGGTGCTGCAATGCACAATATTGCTTGGTTCCTCAAGGGGTAGTCGATGAATGATTGCAAAAGGATAGCAATCAGAATGATTGCGGGTGCTGTCACCCGATCTTCATTGTTGCGGAGCAATGGAATTGTCAGCCTGCCAATATAGGCGATCCAGCCCAGGCACAGGATTGCGCCGGCAAGACCGCTTTCCAGCACAAGTTCGAGGAGATCATTATGGGCGCGTCCGGCCCGATGGCGGTTCACATTCTCGATCGATTCATCGATCTGGAAGACCTCGTCGAACGTGCCCATGCCGCTGCCGATCGGCCAGTAGCGCCCGATGGCGATGAGGCTGTCCTGCCAGATCAGGCCGCGGGCGTCATGGAGGCTGTCAAACCGGTCGAAGGCCTGACTCAATCGGGCGTTGTTCATGGCGGCGACAGCGAATCCGGCCAGTGCGATCGTCATGGCGGCGGCGAGGATGGCGGTGCGACGCGCGCGGTTGAATGATTGGTGCCGGGCCAGGGCCAGCAGCCATTGGATGGCCGGCAGGATCAGCAGCATGATGCTGGAGCGTGATTGGGTCAGCAGGACTCCTATGGTGAGGAGAAGGCAGGTTGCCAGCTTGATCACCTGTCTTGCCGGCCGAGCCGGTGTCGGGATGGCGATGGCAGCGCATAGGGCGATGACGAGGAACAGGCCGGACGAGTTGTGATTGGCGAAGCTGCCATAGAGTTGGTGGGGATTGCCGCCTGGAAACCAGTTCAGGGCCTGACGGGCGGATATGAGCTGGCCCGCGCCCAGCACAAGGCTGGCAAGCCCCAAGGTCGCGAGGCCGGGCAGGATCAGTGCGCGTTCGGATTTTCCGCTGTCTATCGCCAGCAGCAGCAGGATGGTCGGGGCGGTCAGGCCGACCAGAGCGACGAGCGTCCGGCCCGGATCGAGCGAGAGGGGCATCCATAGCCCTGGACGGCCGGCCAGGGCCAGGCTTTCGGCGACCAGATCGCGCCCCGGCAGGGCCTGCCACAATGTGGGCGGAAGCGGGACCAGCTGGATCGCGGGCAGGGCCAGGGTGGCGACCAGCAGGATGCGCAGTCCGGTCGGTGCTGCCTGCCAGAATGTTCGCACGCAGGCCGGGCGGACGGCGAGGAGGGCGAGGGCGGCAAGCTGCACGGCTGCATTCATGAGGGCGTAGCGCACGCCGCCACCGCCAAGAATGATGGCGATGCCGAGGAGAAGGAGGGCGCTGCCCCGGCGTCCGCCTGTCAGCGAGGGGCGCATGCTGGGCCTGGCGGTGGTCATGCCTGTATTGCCCCCGGAGCAAGGCCTGCTCCCTGATGTGGGGGCGGGGCAGGTGTCGATATGGGGCAGTTCCGATCCGACTACGTCACATCGGCTGCGCCGGTATCCCGCTGTGTCGCATCATCAGCTGATATCATCTGATGATGCGACGATGTCTCAGCTCGCGCCGCGGGACTTGTTGTCGTCGATGGCCTTGGCGACGGCGACGGTGCCGCCGATGGTGGCAACCACCAGAAGCAGCAACGGCAGGGGGGCGATCCCATTTTCCCGCCGAACGGTCATGCTCTTGCGTGCGCCCTGGTCGCTCCATGCCGATTGGCTGGTGGCGGGGCGGGCGAGCGTCGAGGCCCTGGTTCCGGCCTGGGCCGCAAACGGGGTCATCATCATTCCCGCCACGATTGCACTGGATAAGATCGACTTGATTGCCATGATCGGTCTCCCAATTGAAGTTTTGATACGAATCTTGCGATCAATCAATTCGAATTCTATAGGTTCCTTGAATCATTCATGCAACGAAAAAGGCGAATGCGTGAAATTCGGATTGTTTCGTACAGGAATAGTTTTCCTCTTTTCTTTCTGTCTGGCCCTGCCCGGTGCATCATCGGGGGCGGATCATCGCGAGCGAGCGGAGGCCTATCTGCTCCGGGTGGCGCAGATCGACTGGCGGATTCGCCGGGCTGCGCTGAAGGATTGCCCGGTGTCGGCGATGCGACCTGGCTTCGTTCTGGACGCCAGGAGTGCCTATATGGCGGGGAAAGAGGCGCGCCTGCCCGACCTGCCCAGGGTCATCGGCTTTACCGACATGGCTGCGGCTGGCAGAGCGCTCATGCCCAGCGATGAAATCTTGGCGATCGAGCGGGTTCCCGTGTCGCAACTGATGCAGGGGGCCGATGGGCAGATACTGCCGGAGCATATCCTCGCCCATATCGACCATATGGTGCCGCAAGCCAGCTATCGACTGGAGGTGCAGCGGGCCGGCCATGTCCGGTCGGTGGATGTTCCTGCGCGCGCCCTGTGTCCCGGCCTGACGATCGTCAAGCAGGGCCGGCGGGGCGATGCCTTCAGCGACCTGCACAATGTGGCGATCACGACCGGCCTGCTGGACAAGCTGGGTTCCGATGACGCGGTGGCCTTCATCATCGGCCATGAACTGGCGCACACGATATTTGCAGATTCGCGCAAGGGCCCCTTGTCGCGCCGTGACAAGGAATCGCGGGCCGATCTTTATGGTGCCCATATCGCCGCATGTGCCGGCTTTGATCCTGGCAAGGCGATTGAGGCGCTGGCGGTTGTTCGGTCCATGAATGTCGGCGGGCTGTCGCTGACGCATCGCCCCTACAAGGTGCGACAGCAGGCGATCGCCCAATATCTGTCCGTTCGGCCTGATTGCCAGGCCGCATTTACATGGAGCCGGGGGGAGAAATGATGAGCCAAGATCTGTTCTGGCATGCCGGTGCCGTTGCAGCCGGTGCGGCTGCGCTCCTGTTCTGGTTGCTCGGGCTTGTGCATCTGTGGCGCCGGCAGAGTGCATCGCGCGCCTTTGTTGCCGTCGGGATGGGGGACAGGCTGGTCGCCCTGTTCTGGCCTCTTGTCTATCTGGTTGCGCTTGTTGCGCTTATCTTTGCGGCGGTGCGCGGCGCGGCCCGTCGATAGGGGCGGAGTTATCCGTGGCCTGGTGGCCATTGTGCCGGGTGGTTGGGCAGGTCGACCAGCGGTTGCGGCACGGCGTCCGGCTGGTTGCGCATGTTGGCAAATTGCAGGTCGCATTCGGCCAGGCAGTTGCGCGCGCGCAAGGCGTGCAGCGTATTGTTGTCGAGATGAATCTGGCTGGCACGCAGGGAAATGCCGTCGATCATCCTGTCGGGCCCGAGCTGGGTGATATGCCATCCGATGCTGCCGAGAAAATCGGACCAGATGCTTTCCATCACCGTCGTATAGGCGCTTATCCCGGTCAGCAGCCCATATTGGACAAGCGCGCTTGCCAGTTGCAGCATGACCCGCCGTCGCTGGTTGCGCAGTTCGGGGTGCAGATAGATTTGCGAGACTTCCCGGATGTGCGCGCTCTGGGGAATTTGCGCCTGACACAGGTCCGGAAACAGCGTGTTCAGAAGATGGGCGCGATCGGTCGGCAACAGGCGGAGCGACCCTAATATGCTGCCCATGCCGGGGTCCGTCACGACGAGATATTGCGTCAGCTTGCTATCGAATTCGTCGCATTCGAACGGGGATGCGGAGGGGGGGGGCGTTTTTGCGGGCGGACCATATTGAGGGTGGCGTGTGTGGCAGGGGGTGGCGCGGCTTGGCCGTTCGGACACGCCGATCAGGCGCGGGAAGGTGGCGCGATAGCCCGGCATTCGGCCGATCTGCTGGGAAAAGGACAATGTGCAGCCCATGGTCGACATCACTCAATAAGAGGCGGGCGCGCTGCCTGACGGCAACGATCCGGAAGAAAGCGAAAGGCGGCATGCCGCCCGCAAGATCGAAATTTTGGAAGTGCTGCCGATATTGCGTCATGAAGACGCATGTCGATCGGCAAGTCCGTACCCGGCGCGGCGCTAGGGCTTTCGCCATCCATCGGGGGCGGGGCGGGGGAGCAGCAATGTGCGCCCGGAAGGGGACGGAAAAATGCGGGTCAAGGGAAGTTCTCCATGACAAATGCTGGCGCCATGCCGGGGATGGCATGGCGCCAGCAATTGATATGCGGTGCGACCCGTTGGAGCTTGATTCTTCTGTTCTGTTTAATCGATTGTTTACGAAGTAAAACGAATGTCAGCAATCACGATATTGATATGTAATTTATCGGAATTGTCTAAACCATCCCGGAGACTTCATGTGCATCAATGCTCTAAAAATCTCCGGGATGCTCCATCTCGCAGCTGCACCTGCGCTTGGGAAGAAACATATTGAATACAGATGTGTAATGAGAATTCGAAGTCTGCGCTACGTCAGGACATGATTGTTCGTGACACATTCGCAGGCAATCAACAAGCGATTCATTGACGAATATGTTTGATTATTACAGATGTAAAAATGGCCAATCAGTCCCAGCCGCCGGAAGCGCTGGGCATTGTCAGGGGAGTGGGTAGGCGATGGTCGAGGCGTTCGGCTAATGCGGCGGCCCGTGAAGTGCGAAGCCGATCTTGCTTGAGCGGGGCTGAAGCGCTGCCCTAAGGCACAGGCTTTCGGTCCTGAGAGGGGGGGGGCGGCACTTTGGCTTATGGTGGCTGTGGCTTATGGTGGCTGTGCGATATCGACCAGAGCGGCCGGCCCTTCCAGCGGGCGGTCGCGTCCATATCGGTGCAATCCACTGGGGAGCTAGAAGGCATCATGGCAACGGCCGTTGCGACAGGAATAGGCTGTTTTTATAGCTTTTATAGCATTGGGCGATCCTGACCGGGGGGATTGCTCGCTGGAATGCTGAGGTTTGGCAGCGAATAAAGATATTACAATATGATCGTTCCTTCAGGGATGGTGTAAAATGTATACGGTTTATAGTTATTGGAGATCGATAATTTGCGAATGATTTTCAAATTAATATCCTTTTAACGAAACTGTTGTCAGTTTAACGAGGAAACGATATTCCAATGATGGCGAATGCTGGTCGGGCTTGGCGAGGATAGAAATCCGGACATGACAAATGCAAGTGTTGAAAAAGACTCCCTGGTTGGTCTGACGGCGAGCATCGTCTCCGCCAATGTTTCCAACAGCCCCGTTGGAACCCATGACCTGTGTGACATGATCCTGAGCGTGCATTCTGCCCTGTCGAGCCTGGCGACGACCGGCGCCGTGCCGATGGCCGCAGCCGAGGCGGCGCGTCGTGAACCGGCCGTACCGATCGAGGAATCGATCCAGCATGATTTCATCGTCTGCCTGGAAGATGGCAAGAAGCTGAAGACGCTCAAGCGCCATTTGCGGGCCAAGTATCAGATGAGCCCGGAAGAGTATCGCGCCAAATGGGGGCTGCCGATCGATTATCCGATGGCTGCGCCCAGCTATCTCGATCAGCGCCGGCAGATGGCGCACAAGATCGGTCTCGGCCTGCGTCCCAAGGCAGGCCGCAGCAAGGGTGAGGAAGAGGCGGTCTCGGCCGCCGCTGAAAAGCGCGAAACGCCTGCGCGCCGCCGCAAGGCGAACTGAACCCTGGACGCCGCACTGGCCCTTCAAGGCGGTGTCAGTGCGGCCAGTTCAGCGCGCGATGGGGCGCGAAGGTTACGCGACTGCCTGTCTGCGTCAAAGGCGGCACGCATAAGTCGGCCTTTATCCAACGGGATCAGGCAAAGCTGGCATCGGAATCGATTCCGCAGCCGATTTTTGAGTGCGGCGCTCAGCTGATTTCGACCAGAAGCGGCTGTAAAATCCTCCCCTGCAAGGGGAGGGGGGCCACGAAGTGGTGGAGGGGTGTCACGCTATCGAGAGGGGGATACCCCTCCGTCTGGCCTCCGGCGAGTTCAAGGGAGACACGGGTCTCCCTTGAACTCTTCTTGCAGGAGAGGATGGTCTAGAGGGGACCAAATAGCGTCATTGCGAGCGTAGCGAAGCAATCGATCTCGCGCCGGTGGATTGCTTCGCTACGCTCGCAATGACGATGTCGAATTTGGACGGCTAACGAGCAGTTTCGGACTGTTCTCCCTCCCGTTTACGGGAGGGGAGTGGCACATTTTTTGTCAGACTTGAGGCGTTCCATTTTCTTGATTTTTACAAAAATGAACTGACTTCCCTCCCATGGCTGCATGGATGACGGCCGCCGGGGCGCAAGGAAACCCTGCCCAATAACGCGAAAGCAAATCGTTTCGTCAGAACCAGATGTCATCATCTGACGCACAGGTGCAAAGTAGAATTCCTGCCATTTCTCTTCCTTTATTTGAAAATCCATGACTTGCAGGCCTGAATTTTTATCCGGGATAAAGTGCGGGTATTCCCAATGCGCATTTAGATGGCCATCAACCAACAGCAGTCTTTTGGGATCATCCAAATTTTGACTGGCAGCAGGCGAAGCTGTGGATACTACGATCAGGCATAAGCTGCGTGTAATGGGATTGATCATAAGGGAAGGCTGACAGTGATTTCCCTTGTTCGCAATTGTGCAATTGTGTCGAATGATTTTTTACCGCGCAGCGTCAGCTGTTTCCGGTCAACTCTCCAAAAGCTGACATTCCGCTTCCCACCCATTCCCGCCAATCAGCGCCGCGTGACTTGTCCGCGCTCTTCAGCCTGTGGCTCTGCGCGGTGAGGGCGCGCAATTGGTGTCAGGGGGTGAGCAGTGGTGCCGCGCGTCGCGGATGCCGGCCTGTAGATGGTGTGGGCGGAACGGCTTGCCGATGCGGACCACATTGCCCGGCAACTGTGCGATGTCGTCGATCGCGGAGACCAGCAGGAAAGGGATGCCGGGATGCTGCGCGTCCAGCCGACTGGCGAGCGACAGACCGGTCATGCCGGGCATGAGATGATCCGCGACGATTAGGTCGGGAATGGTACCCGCTTCGATTTCCGCCAGGCATGCCGGGGCGTTGTCCATTTCGACGACGCGATAGCCATCCTCGCGCAGCAGGGCAGCCATGCCTTTCCGCACAAGGCCATGGTCGTCGATGACGAAGGCCAGTTTCGCATCGTTCGACGCGTGCTGTTCGTCCGGTACGGCCGGGGTCTGGGGCGCAAGCGGCAACCAGAGGCCGATTTCCGTTCCGGTCTTCCGGTCGCTGACGATATCCAATTTCCCACCCCCATTTTCGGCCATGTCGCGTACCATCGCGAGGCCCAAACCTGTTCCCATGCCGCGCTTCTTGGTCGTGAAGAAGCGCTCGCCAACCCTGCGTCGTGTCGTTTCGTCCATGCCGCTTCCCCGATCCCGGACGAACAGGCGGATCCATGGGTTGGGCACGGCGTTCCGCGCGGTCGTCTCATCGATCCGTTGGGCGCCGACAATCACTTCCCCGCCCGCAGGCATGGCATCGCGGGCATTGGCGACCAGATGGAGCAGCGCCACTTCCAGCAATTGCCGTTCGGCAATCAGCTTCGGCAAATCCGGGGCGGCTTCGATGCGCAGGCTGATCGTCGGGCCGGCGGTCATCGACAGGATCGGCTGCATGTCGGCCAGGAAGCGGGATGGCGCCAGGGCGGCCGATTGCGCGGCTTCCTTGCGGGTGAAATCGAGCAGATTGCGGAGCAATGTCTGGGCGGAGGCGGCAGCGGACATCGGCATGTCGAGATGGTCGCTGACCTGTCGGTCGTCTCCTGTTGACCGCGCGATCAGTTCAAGGCCGGCCATGATGGGCGACAGGAGGTTGCCAAGGTCATGGACCAGCGTGGCGGCATGTTGGCCGAGCGCTTCCAACTTGTGGGCATGCAGGGAAACCGCCGTGGCAGGCCCGGCTATGGCCTTGGCTTCGGCGGTGCTGCATTGCGCTCCGGCCGCAGGCGCGCATGGCCCCGTCAAGCGGGGCAGGGTGGCGGTTCCCGCGCCGGCGAAGAGTTCGAGCAAGGTTGTTTCCGCGTCGGTCGGATGGCCCGCATCATTCCAATAGACCCGGAGCATCGCCGGGGACGGCTGTGCCCCGATCGGGAAGGAGGCCATGCTTTTCATGCTGTTGCGCATCGGGGACGGAGACGCGTTCCGGGGCGCGAGGAACGGGTGCGTGCCGGCATATCCGATGGGGGAGACGGATGGTGCTGCGGTGCCTGTCATGCCCTCTCCATGCGCTTTGGTGGCTGGCAGGCCCGCGTCTGCGGGAAAGAGGAGGAAGCTATCCTTTGCGCCGACAATGTCCTGGCATGCGCAGTGCAGCGCCGTTTCGAGATCGGCCTGGGTCGCCGCGCCGGCAATGGTGGCGAGGGCATGGACGATGTCGCTCCAGCGCACCGAAGGGTGGCCGGTCTGCCGGAAGGCTTCAGGATCAATCTCTGGCATGGTTGTCCCACTCGGCCAGGCTGCCGATGCGTTCGGGGCGCCCGGTGGCGGCGTCGTGGCCGCTCGACTGGAGGGCGCGAAACATGTCGAGGTGCAGGATGTTGGCGGTTTGCAAGGTGCCGGGAAGGCGTGGACCCAGGATGGGGCGGGCCAGATGATAGCCCTGCAGGCCATTGGCGCCCGCCTGGCGCGCCATGTCCGCTTGCTGCGCGGTCTCTATACCCTCCACAATGACGGTCGCCCCAAGGCTGCTGCCCAGCCGGACGAGATGCAGGAAGGTGGCAAAGGCGCCGGCCGCATCCGCGGCATGGCGTACAAAGCTGCCATCGATCTTGATGATGTCGACGGCGAGCCGGGCGGCCTGTTCGATCGATCGCCGGCCCGTGCCGAAATCGTCCAGCGCAATGCGCACGCCCAACTGGCGGCAACCGGCGACAAATTCACAAGCTTCCTCCAGCGAGGCGAAATCGGCTGTTTCGGTGATTTCCAGCGTCAGGCGGCAGGCGACCTCGGGCCGATCCTTCAGTCTGTCGCGCAATCTGTTCCACATCGTGTGACGACCGAACCGGTGGAAGGAACTGGACCGGGCGGATATGTTGACGCCCAGCCGCAGTGTCGCGTCATGTTCAAGCCGATCGACCGCGATGGCGGCCAGCCTGGCATCCATCGCGAAGGAAAGGTCGAGCCGCTCCACGGCCAGGATGGCCATTTCACATGCCTCGAACGCGCCATCGTCATCGCCGGTCCGAAGCAGGCTTTCATGATAAAGCGGGGGCAATCCCTGGCCGGTGCCGGCAATCGCCTGATGGGCAAAGGCCGCCCGCCCATTGGCCAACTGGCCCAGCAATTCGGCGGCGCTTTTCATGTCCGCGCGATAGTTGGCCGCTTCGGTCCTGGCATGCGCCAGCGGACGTTGCCGATCAGCATAGTCATAGGCCTTGAGGCGCGCGATGTCCCGCTCGCTGCGGCCGGGCAGGAAGGCGATGGCGGTGATGGCTGGGATGACGAAAAACGGCCCCTTGTCCGAGTTCAGGGGCGTGGCCAGCGCCAGTGCCCGTATCTGTTCGGCGAGCATGGCCGTCCGCTTGTGTCGCGGCATCCGGCTGAGGCGCATCGTGACCTCGATAATGCCCAAAGAGCGATGCGCTTCGATCCTTTCCTGGCCAATGCTCTGGCGAACGGAAAGGAGAAGGCGTTCGAAGGCCTGCTCGCGGGCCTTGGGGCCGAAGGCGGCTTCGATCTCGGACAGGTTGGCCACGGAAATATGCACGAAGAGACAGGCCATCGGATCGCGCGGGGCGATGGCCGGGGGATCGGTCTTTGCTGGACTCATGATCGCCTCCTCGATCATCCGGAGATGAAAAGCGGAAAGGATTGGTGAATGAAAGGATTCGATTTCAATGGGTGGGATATGTTTTTCGATATCGTTTGCTCAATGGTGAATTACATGATTCGGGATGAGTTGCGATTTATTGGCGTTGATTGGATGATACGGATGGCTCATTCAAGCTGATCCCGTCTGCAATATGCGGCGGCTTGCCTGTTCAAGCACAAGGGCCGTGAGACGGCCGGAAGCATAGGCGCCGGTATCGATGCCGATGCGCGATGCGCCTTGCGACACCTGATCGGTGATCGTGTGCCCATGGACGACGACCTTCTCATAATCGACATCCCGGTCTGCAAAGCCGTCCCTGATCCATCGGGTGAGGCTCGGATCCTGTTCGAGCGGACCTTTGCCGACATCGACGCCGGCATGAACGAACAGATAGTCGCCCAGCAGGACATGCGTGTGGAGACGGTGCAGGAAGTCGCGATGTCGGGCGGGGACTGCGGCCTGCAGGAAGTCGGCAATCTGTGCCAGTGTGGCGGCATCATATTGCGCGGGCGTCATGCCATAGCTCAGCAGTGTTTCCCTGCCGCCCATCTTAAGAAACAGCCGGACGAGGGCTGGGGCGCCGTCGATGATCCTCAACAGGATCTCCTCATGATTGCCCATGAGGAAGGCATGTTCGTCGGACGCCTGCGCCATGGCACTCAGCCGGTCCAGAACCTGCCGGCTGGAGGGGCCTCGATTGACATAGTCGCCCAGGAAGATGATCCGGCATTGACCGCCATGGCCGGTGCGATCCCGCCTGATCCGTTCAAGCAGTTCTTCGAGCAGATCGGTGCGCCCATGGATGTCGCCAATGGCGTAGACGCGCATTCCATCCGGGACGCAGGCCGGCGCGCGCACGGCATCGCGCCTTTGCAGGCTGCTGGTGAAGCGTTTCAGCATGGCGGTGAGTCCGCCTGGAGGATCGGCCGGATCGAGCTGGCCGGGGCAGGCTGCGCATCCCTGGGGCGCCGCAGGAGCAGGCGCAGCATCGGCGCTTCGACATAGGTGTAGATGAGGATCGAGAGAAGGATCGCGCCCACCAGGGTGGTCGCGACATAGAGATAGGCCTCCAGGCCGGCCGGAATCGCGATCGCGCCGAACAGCAGGGTCACGCTGCGCAGGACGAACCGGTGGCTGAGGTAGAGGGCATAGGAACTGTCGCCCAGCAGGATCAGCGGGCGTGGCATGGCGCGATCGAGCCGGGTGGGGAGTGTCAGCGCGGCGCAGAGCATCAGGCAGGCGGGGATGCCGCCCTTGATGACGCGGGGCAGGTCGGTGTCGCCGGCCGCGACGAGCAGGCACCCGCCCAGAAGGAACAGGCCGCAGGCCAAGGCCAGGCTCTGCCGGAGGCGGCCCTGTTCATAGGCGAGGCCGAGGCTGATCCCCGCCACGAATTCCAGGATGATCGAATTGCCCCAGAAGCGAAGCGGGGTGAAGGTCGGCGGGAAAATCGCCGTGAATGCCAGGAGCGCGCAGAAGCCGCCAATCAGCAAGGACAGGCCGCGACGGCGATCGAACCGCAGGCAAAGGCCGAAGACGCAGTAGAAGAAGATTTCGTAGTTGAGCGTCCACCCCAGGGACAGCACCGGGGCTATCCGTCCGCCGGGCCGTTCGCTGGGGATGAAGAGATAGGAGGACAGCACGTTCCACAGGTCGAACTCGGTGGAGCGGACATGGCGGGACAGCAGCAGCAGCGTCGCCACCATCAGGCTGGTGAACAGCCAGTAGAGCGGCACGAGCCGGATGAAGCGCCGGCGCCAGAAGCGCAAGGGTGCGCGCTTGTCGCCCCACAGGCCGGTCGAGGTGTGGAACATCACGAAGCCGCTCAGGACGAAGAAGATATCCACGCCGGCCACCAGCGGAAATTCATTGAAGGGCATGGCGGTCCCCTTCGTGGCGTGGAACTCCAATATCCCGTGTCCCAGCATGACGCTCAGCGCGGCATAGGCCCGCAGCGCCTGGAGCGCGTTGATCTTCGGTCTGGTGGCGGTCGAACTATGCTGCATGTGCGTGAGCCTGATCCGTCGGTTGCGCTGCTTGATTGATTTGATGCCCTTAATTAAAGATATCGTCAACAAGTCTATATGATTCGATCATAATTCATATAGGATTAGATTGATTCGAGTCGGTTGTTTAATTTAGATCAAGTCTGGATTGCCGACTTCTATCGTTTTTCGAGGGTTTTCGACCGCTTTCGTGGCACGCGGAGAGTTCGATAAATTTCAATATGTTGCGTTTTTCCGAAGGGGCTGACGGCGTCCGGTTCAATTGATCCAGATCAGTCTTTTCGCGCTTGCGGCATGTTCCGACATGCCGGCTTGGCTCAGGGGGATGAGATGAACATACATGCTTCGATCGATGGAACTGCCCTTCCATGGGGGCAGGGCAGGGCTCGTTCGAAGGCGCTTCTGCGCATGCAATTGATCCTGGCGCTGGTCGGGGCGGATATCCTTGCCCTGCTGATGGCCTGCATCGTGGCCGCCATCCTGTCGGAGGCGCAACTGGGCAGCCATTCGCCCGGCCCGATGCTGGCACTCGCCATCCTTCCGCTATACGGGCTGAGCGGCTTTGTCTTTCGCGCCTTTTCCGGGGAGGCGCTGATCGCGCGGCTGGCTTCGCTTCGGGCGGCGATCTTCTCGGTCGCCGGCGCGACCGCGCTGCTCGTGATGGTGATGTATGCGGTTGGCACGACCGAGCATCTTTCCCCGTTTCAGCTGGCGAGCAGCGCCGCTCTGGCGACGCTTTTCCTGGTCATGAGCCGACTGTGCCTGACGCGCTATGCGGCCCATCTGCTGGATGGCGAACTCTATAGCGCGATCCATATCAACGAGGTGGACGGTCCGCCGACGATTGCGGGCGGATTGCCGCTGGCCAACCCGGAGGCGCTGTCCCCCGACGAATATCAGATGCTGGCCCGCTTCATCGGCCGGGCGGACCGCGTGGTGGTGCGTTGCCTGCCGGAACGGCGGGCCGACTGGGCGCACATGCTGCAGGGCATGAATGTGCATGCCGAAGTCATCGCATCGGAATTTGCCGGATCCCCGGTTCTGGCGGTCGGCGCCTACAAGGCGGACCCGACGCTGGTGATCGCGCGCGGGCCGCTCGACCTGACCGACCGGATCATCAAGCGGCTGTTCGACATCGGCTTCAGCGTCGCGGCCATCATTGCGCTGCTGCCGCTCTTCTCGCTGATCGCGCTGGCCGTGAAATTGTCCAGCCCCGGCCCGGTGCTGTTCCTGCAGCCCCGGATCGGGCGCCAGAACCGGGTGTTCAACATCTACAAGTTTCGCAGCATGCGGGCGCTGTCCGGCGACCTTGACGGCGCGCGATCGGCGTCGCGCGACGATGATCGCATCACGTCGGTCGGGCGCCTGTTGCGCCGGACCAGCCTGGATGAACTGCCGCAGCTCTTCAACGTGCTGCTGGGCGACATGAGCATCGTCGGGCCGCGGCCGCATGCGCTTTATTCGCGCGCGCGCAACAAGCTCTTCTGGGAGGTCGATCAGCGTTATTGGCACCGCCATGCCTGCAAGCCTGGCATTACCGGCCTGGCCCAGGTGCGCGGCCATCGTGGCGCGACGCATCGGGAGCAGGATCTGACCGATCGGCTGTTCTCCGACCTGGAATATCTCAACAAATGGTCGATCTGGCTGGACCTTGGCATCCTGCTGCGCACCACCGCCGTGCTGGTCCACCGGAACGCATTCTAGCCGCCATCGCATTCCGAACAGGCCGATTTCCGGCCTTTCCATCCTGTCGCATCATGATCGAATGAAGGTGAAAATGAGCATCAAGCCCATCCGCAAGGCCATATTCCCCGTCGCGGGGCTGGGAACACGCTTCCTGCCGGCGACCAAGTCGGTTCCCAAGGAATTGCTGCCGATCGTCGATCGGCCGCTCATTCAATATGCGGTCGACGAGGCGCGCGAAGCGGGGATCGAGACGATGATCTTCGTGACTGGCCGGGGCAAGGGCGCGATCGAGGATTATTTCGACATCGCCTTTGAATGCGAGACGCTGCAACGGGAGCGGGGCAAGGATCTGTCCGCGCTCGACGGCACGCGGCTGGCACCGGGGCATGCGGTGTTCCTGCGCCAGCAGGAGCCGCTGGGCCTGGGCCATGCGATCTGGTGCGCGCGTGATGTGATTGGCGACGAGCCCTTTGCTGTGCTGCTGCCCGACGAGTTTATGCTGGGCGCGCCGGGGCGGGGCTGCATGCGCCAGCTGGTCGAGGCCTATGAAGGGCTGGGCGGCAATCTTGTGTGCGTGCAGGAAATACCGATTGAGGAAACGCCGAGCTACGGCGTCGTTGTTCCTGGAGAACGGCAGGGGGGCATCGTGGAGGTCAAGGGGCTGGTGGAAAAGCCGAAGGCGGGCACCGCGCCGTCCAACCTCATCCTGCCCGGCCGCTATATCCTCCAGCCCGAGATCATGTCGGTGCTGGCGCGGCAGGAGCGGGGCGCTGGTGGCGAGATTCAGCTGACCGACGGCATGGCGGCCTTGATCGGGCAGCAACCCTTTCATGGATCGACTTTCGAGGGCCGTCGTTTCGATTGTGGTTCCAAGGCCGGTTATGTGCAGGCCAATATCGCCGTGTCGCTGCTGCGCGATGATTTGCGCGATGCGATCCAATTCTTTGTTTCTGACCTCGTCTGTCCTGAAGTCGCTTGATAAGGGCCTGACGGGTCATCATGGGGGAAGCAGATAATGCATGCTTCCCTACGGATAAGGTGATGAGAATGAACGCCTCTGGATTTTCCAGACGGGTGGCGGATCTCGATCTATCTGCTGCCACCGATACGCAGTTGATGCAGTTGGAAGACGCATTCAGGTCGATTGCGGATTCCATAGCGACGGCGCGCAAGGTCATGAGCGAGCTGGAGGCTGGTCTGGCCCTGCGCGCGATGCAGGCGGATCAGGCGCCGATGCAGGCCCTGCCGTTCGAGGAAGACCGGCAGGATGTCGAGCGGGCGATTCGTGCGCTTGTTCCGGGCAAGAATCCGGTCGAGATCGAAAGCAAGTTCCGCAAGCGCGTGCTGGACCATTTCGATATCGAAGGCTGGATCGCGGCGGGTGTCCTGTCGTGCCTGGTGCGCTTTCCCGGTCGCTTCGTGTCGCATGCCGAACTGGCGGCCGCGGCCGGGGCCCAGTCGGACAAGTCGGGCGTCATTCGCGTCTATATCTGCCAGTTGCGTGCCAGCCTGGCGCTCAAGGGCTATTCGGGCGAGGCCATCGAAACCGGGCGCGGCGCCTATCGCATCGTGCGCAGCGCTGCGTTCGAGATCATCAACGCGGTTGCCCAGGTCTGAAACGGCGCCGGTCGCCGGATCAGGTGCGCAGGGGCAATAGCGGGGCGACGCGCTGCCTGGCATGGCGGCGCAATATCTCCGCCAGGATCAGGATCAGCAGCAGCGTCGCGCAATTCTGCATGAAATAGAAGGCCCAGCGCGATCCGCCATTGAGGTAGAGCAGCGATTCCACATAGATCACGACCAGCGGCACCGAGGCCGGATTGTTCCGGAGCGCGTTGAAGATCAGCCGCTGGCCCAGTCCCACCAGGGCACCGACGAAGATCAGACCCAGAAAGCCGAAATTCCAATAGGCTTCGGTCGCCGGCTTGATGGGAATGCCCCAAGTGTCCGGCGCGAACGTGTCGATCGGTTTGCCCAGAAAGGCGACCCAGTTCACATAGATGAAGATGTTCTTCGGCTTGTCCGGCCAGAAGGCGCGGGGGATGGGCAGGGCGAGCACCGAGAGATAGCTGCGGCCCGCCAGTTCGCCCATATGATCCATCGCCTTGATGACGGCGATGTCGCCTTCCTCGGCCCCGCGCTTGTTGGTTTCGGACTGGCTGGCCTGCACCGCTTCGAGCAGGCCGGCGCCGGAGAAGACCGAGAAATTGACCTGGGTGGCATGATAGTCGCGGCGCAGCAGGCCGAGCATGCCGAAGATCACGAAGGCGAACATGCCGGCGATCACCAGCGCCTTCTTGGGAATGGCGCGCGTCTTGAGCGAGTAGATGACGATGATCGACAGCAGCAGGATGACGAGGCTGCTGCGCGACCCGTCGACCAGCCAGTAGATCGGCATCAGGCAGAGCGCGAGCAGTGCGAATTGCCAGGGCAGGCGCCGGCCGGGGGCGGCCGCCACCCACAGCATCAGCGCCACCACCGACGTCTTCACCCAGGCGAAGATCGCGCCATAGCCGGACAGGGTTTCATGCCGCCCCTTGTAGAAGGAGAGGATCTGCTGTTCGAGGCCACCCCGCGCCATGATGAAGACGAAGCCGATCAGGATCGCCGCGATCAGATAGCAGGCCGAAGCGGCGGGAATATAGCGGTCGATCTGGCGCCGATAGTTGATCCTGACCGGCCCCTTCGACTTCAGCGCCATGAAGCCGAGATAGGAGAAGGCGAGGAAGATCGAGCAGATGATGTCCAGCTTGATGTTGAGATTGGCATATTGGGCGCCGCCCATCCCCCAGAGGAAGACGGAATAGCTGGTGCTGGTCGCCAGGAATTGGCGATTGGCGGCTAGCAGGGGCAGGAAGATGTGGCCGGGGTCGAACACGACCGAGAAGGCCGCGTCATAGAGCGCCGGAAAAGCGAGCGGATGGAAGATGCCGACGCGGCGCATGAACAGGATCGGGAAGAACAAGGTCAGTTGATAGAGCGCGTTGCTGATGCCGCGGGTGAAGATCAGGGCGGCCCCTGTGTCCATCACCATGGCGTTCACCGGCGGGGTGATGATCCGGTAGACCAGCACATAGAGCGCGATCGCCCACCAGAGCGCGCGCGAGGGCTTTTGGGTCAGCGCGGTGAAGAAATCGGGGGCGGAGGATGTCTGGGTCATGGCTGCTGCTTTCCGCGCTGGGGCTGCTCTGGCCGGATGATCGGTTCGATGGCTGGCGGGATCAGGATCGCGCCGTCGGGCAGGTCGCAGGCCACCACCTGATTGGCGCCGATGCGCGACTGGGCGCCGATCCGCACCGGCCCGATAACGACGGCGCCGGGATAGAGGACGACATCGTCGCCGATGACCGGATAGCGCGGATCGTGCCGGCTTTTGCGGCCCAGCGTCACATGCTGGTAGAGGGTGGCATTGGCGCCGATGACGCAGCCCTCGCCGATCACGATGCCGACGGGATGGGGCAGGATCAGCCCCGGACCGATGGTGGCCGTGGGCGAGACATAAATGCCGAACCGCCTGACCAGCCGGCGGGCATGATGGCGCGCGACCATCTGGTGGACAAGGCCGGGGCGGCTGCCCGCCCGTGTCGCGGCATAGATCCAGCGGACGGCGACGGCCTGGGCATAATGATAGCGGGCGAGCCGGCGAAGCAGCGCCTTCATGGCCGATGCGCCGGCATGAGATCGGCAAGCGCCCGGAGCGAACTGCGCCGCGCGGCCAGGATATCATCTCTCGAAAAGCTGCGGCCCATGCGCAGATTGTCCCGTGCCTCGCTGGCCAGCGCGCGCGGCGACGTATCGATGACCGCCGCAATGATCGACAGCAGCGCTTCGACATCGCCGGGCCGGTGGAGCCGTTCGGCGCGCAGCAATTCGGGGGTGCCACCGGCTGTCGAGCCGATCACGATGCGGCCTTGGTTGAGCGCTTCGATCACGGCGCGGGGCAGGCCCTCCTGGAAACTGGGTTGCAGATAGATGTCGACGTCGCCCAGCCACCGGGCGATGGCGTCGCCGGGCGGCAGGGTGCCGATGAACCGCACCTCGTCCTGCAGGCCCAGCGCATCGCGCAACTGGAGCAGGGTGGCCGGGTCGCCTTCGCCCACGACCTCATAGCGCCAGCGGAGCAACGGGCGTTCCCGCTTCAACTGGTGCAGGGCGCGCATGGCGATGTCGATGCCCTTCAGTCGCGTGTGCAGCGCCCCGATCGTCCCGAACCGGATGATGTCGGAAAAGCCGTCAAATATCCGGGTGGCGGTGACCGGCGGCAATTCCACGTTGGATGCGACATATTCCAGGCCACGGGTGGGATAGCGTTGCTGGAGAAAGGCGCGCGTCACATAGCGGGCAACCGGTGCGTTGCGGATGGCACGCCGGTTGCGCCCGGTGAAGAGTGGGGCGTAGAGCCGGGCGATCTTCGAGCCATGGTTCCATAGTGCGTCCCACGGGCATGCCACCACCTCCACCAGATAGGGCTTGCCGTGAAAGCGGGCTGCGGCGCAGGCGAGTAACGCGGTTTCCGAAGGCAGGCGCGCGATCACCACATCGGCCTGCTTGACCGCAGCGAAGACCGCCCTGCGGGCGTCGCGCATCCCGCGCATCCGATCGATGCCGCGACGGGCCGGCAAGAGCTGAAAATCGACACGGGGGCCATCGGACCGGCGCTGGCCGGCCGGGTCGGGCAGGGGAATGGCGCGGCTGACCACGGTCAGCTGCTCGAAGACATCGAGATAGCTTTGCCATGCCGGATAGGGAAATTTCCCGCCGATGGTGAAGACGGCACCGTCGGCAGAGCGACCGAAAATATGATCGACGGCAAAAAGGGCTTTCATTGCGGCTGGCTCGTTCCGGGTGGGTTGCAGGTCATGGGCGGGCTTGGCTGTGCCCGGCCTGGATGAAGGCGCGCACGAACAGGAGCAGGACGATCATTTCGATCGCCGCCCGCGCGAGCGCGATGCCGATCCCGCCGCCGGTTGGGGCGATCAGCGCGGAGACCAGCAGGTAGAGCAGGGTCGAGGCAATGAAGACGAGCGCGCAGAAGCCTTCCTTCCGCAAGCTGGTCAGGCCCACCTGGACCAGTACGCGCGACGAAGCGGCGAAGGGGACCATCAGCATCTGCGCGGCGAAGATGCGCGATCCTTCGGCCAGGTTCGCGCCGAACATGATGGGGTAGATGATCCCCGCAAGGGCGATCGTCACCGCGCTGGCGCACAGATAGAAGCCGCCGATACCGATGACATAGCGCCGGATGTCGCGATAGGCGGCACCCGGATCGCCGGCCATCATCCGCCCGATCCGCGGCAGGAGGACGCGGGTCAGCGGCACCGTCGTGTTGATAGCGGCGGTGGTCAGCTTTTCGCCGGCCGCGAAATAGACGACCTGCAGCGGATCGGACCATATCGCCAGCGCAACTACGCTCCACCGGTTGGTGAGCGATGGGAAGCCGGTGAAGAAGAAGAAGCGCAGCGACAGGGCCAGCGACGCCAGCAGCGCGCTGGGCGAGGTCAGCCGGAAGCCATAGCGCCTGCGGGCGAGCAGATGGCCGTAGAGGGCGACGGCGAGCAGGGGGATGACGAAGAGCCATAGCGCTAGCAGCGCATCGGCCGGCCCCCGGACCAGGGCTAGGATCAGCGCGAAACTTGTCAGCGAACAGGACAGGTCTATGCCGGCGAGCGCCCTGGGCCGTTCCGCTGCGATATAATACCATGAGGCGGAAAAGCCGTAGGCCAGCCCGATCGCGAGCGCAGCGACATAGGCACTGCTGTCCGCCAGCAGATCGACATAATGGCAGATGATGGCCAGCCCCGCGGCGACCAGCAGGAACATGACAGATCGGCCGAGGCAGAGTTCGGACAGGACGGCGCCGGTGACATGCCGGTCGCCGCTGGCCAGTTCACGCACCGACATCAGGCCATAGCCGAATTCGACGAAGACGCTGCACATCAGCCCCACCGCCATCACGGTGGAGAAATAGCCCATCGCGTCGATCCCCAATGTCCGTGTGAGATAGGGATAGACCAGCAACGGCGCGGCATAGCGCAGCAGTTGCGAGATGGAGGCGAAGGCGAGATGGGAACCCAGCCGTGGCATCGGGCCTCTTGTCGATAGGGCGCGCTCGCCGGTCATGACGCGTCTGTCATGCGAGAAGGCTGGCGCGCGCCGAGGGCGTCAGAGCCGGTAATAGTCACGATACCAGGCAACGAAATTGCGCACCCCCTGCGCGATCGGGGTCGAGGGGGTGTAGCCGGTGAGATCGCGGATCAGGCTGGCATCCGCCCAGGTCGCCGGCACGTCGCCTGCCTGCATCGGCATGAGGTTGCGGATGGCGTCGCGCCCGGTGGCCTCCTCGATCGCGGCGATGAAGTCGGTGAGCTGCACCGCCTGGGAATTGCCGATATTGACGACGCGGAACGGCGCGACGGGCGACTGGCTGTCAACTTCGCTCTGCGGGGCCTGAACGTCCTTGTCCGGGCCCTGGTGCGGGATCGCGTCGAGCAGCAGGCGGATGCCCTGGACCAGATCGTCGATATAGGTGAAGTCCCGCCGCATATCGCCATAATTATAGACGTCGATCGGCTCGTTCCGCAGGATCGCCTTCGTAAACTTGAACAGCGCCATGTCGGGGCGGCCCCAGGGGCCGTAGACGGTGAAGAAGCGGAACATGGTGGTCGGGAGGCCGAACAGATGGGCATAGCTGTGCGCCATCGCCTCGGTCGCCTTCTTGGTCGCGGCGTAGAAGCTCAGCTGATGGTCGGCTTTGTCGGTTTCGCGATAGGGCATGGCTTCGTTGGCGCCATAGACCGACGAGGTGGAGGCCAGCAGCAGATGCTGTGGCGGGAAGGCGCGCGCGGCTTCGAGCAGTTCGAACGTGCCGACCAGATTGCTTTCCAGATAGCTGCGCGGATTTTCGATCGAATAGCGCACGCCCGCCTGCGCGGCGAGATGGACGACCAGGTCGGGGCGATGGTCGCGGAACAGGGCCATCAGTAGCGAAGGGGTTTCGATCGACTGGTTCACCACCGTGAAATGGGGGTTTTGCAGCAGCAGAGACTGGCGGCGCTGCTTGAGGCCGACATCGTAATAATCCGAAAGATTATCGATGCCGATGACATCAAAACCGTCCTGGAGCAGGCGATGGCACAGATGATAGCCAATGAAACCCGAAGAACCGGTGACGAGAACGGTTTTCATCAATCAACTCCGTAGATGTCGCGGGTGAATATCTTTTCCTCGACATCGGCGAGGTTCGGTGACTTGCGATTGGCGATGATCACGCTGCATCGTGACTTGAACTCATCGAGATCGGCCAGAACCTGCGATCCGAAAAAATCAGCGGCGCCCAAAGTCGGTTCGTAGATCACGACCTCTATCCCCTTGGCCTTGATCCGCTTCATGATCCCCTGGATCGCGCTCTGGCGGAAATTGTCGGAACTGGCCTTCATGACGAGCCGGTAGATGCCGACCGTGCGCGGCTGCATGGCGATGATCTGATCGGCCAGGAAATCCTTGCGGGTGCGATTGGCGTCGACGATCGCGGTGATCATGTTCTGCGGCACGTCGCTGTAATTGGCGAGCAACTGCTTGGTATCCTTGGGCAGGCAATAGCCGCCATAGCCGAAGGACGGATTGTTATAATGGTTGCCGATCCGCGGATCGAGGCTGATGCCGTCGATGATCTGGCGGGTTTCCAGGCCACGGTGCAGCGCGTAGCTGTCCAGTTCGTTGAAGAAGGCGACGCGCATCGCGAGATAGGTGTTGGCGAACAGCTTGATCGCCTCCGCCTCGGCCGGATCGGTCAGCACCGTTTCGATATCCTGGCGGATGGCGCCCTGGCGCAGCAACTGGCTGATGACCTGGCCCAGCATCGATTTTTCGCCGACGACGATCCGCGAGGGATGGAGATTGTCGTGCAGCGCTTTCCCTTCGCGCAGGAATTCCGGAGAGAAGATGATGTTGTCGGTGCCGAACCTGTCACGCATCGCCTGGGTGAAGCCGACCGGGATGGTCGACTTGATGATGATGATCGCCTGCGGATTGATCCGCGTGACCTGGGCGATGACCGCCTCCACGCTGGAGGTGTCGAAATAGTTGGTCGTCGGGTCATAATTTGTCGGCGTGGCGACAAGGACGAAATCCGCGCCGGCACAGGCCTGGTCGAGGTCCAGCGTGGCCGACAGGTCCAGGTCGCGGGTCTGCAGATAGTCTTCGAGATCGGCATCGACGATCGGGCATCGGCGTGCATTGACCGCATCGACACGGTCTGCAGCGACATCGACGGCAATGACATGATTATGCTGAGCAAGCAGAACTGCATTTGAAAGGCCGACATAGCCCAGCCCGACTACCGCTATGTTCATGCGTAATCCCTCGATTCCTGTCAGATATGTGATTTTGTCATGAATTCATGGCGCGGCGGCGCGTGGGTTTCCCTGATATACGGGGCGAAATCGCAGAATTGCGCCGCATCCGAACGCCGTCGCGTGAATGCAGCGCAATCCCTCTCTCCCTTCCATGACGAGTTTGAGCATACGCGTTAGCATCTGATCGTCAATGAGAGAAATCGAATTGATTGATATTTACGAATCAATGCGAATCAAATAGCCGTTCCGTCAAATGCTGTTCAGCGGGGGCTATATGAAGATCGTACACATCATCACGCGGTTCATCCGGGGCGGCGCCGACGAAAACACCCTCTATTCCTGCAATGGGCAGGCCGAGCAGGGGCATGAGGTCTATCTGATGTATGGCCGGGAAAATCATGCGGACATATTGGGGCGCCTGCATCCCGACGTCCGGCCCATCTGCATCGATGCGCTGGTGCGCGAGGTCAGTCCGGTGAAGGATCTGCAGGCGCTGCTCGACATGGGGCTGCGCCTGCGCAAGATCCGCCCCGACATCGTCCATACCCATACCAGCAAGGCCGGGTTCGTCGGGCGGCTGGCAGCCATGTTCTCGCAATCGCCGATCATCGTCCATGGCGTGCATATCCTGCCCTTCCTGAATGTCGGGCCGATGGAACGGCGCATCTATCTGGCATGCGAGAAGATGCTGTCGCCGGTGACCGACGCATTCGTGGACGTCAGCGCGGGCATGAAGACGGAATGCCTGGTCAACCGGATCGGCGACGAGGACCGGCATCATGTCATTCCCAGCGGCATGGACGTGGCCGCGTTCCAGCAGGCCGAGCCGCTGAGCGAGGCGGAACTGGCCGTAATGGCCGAGGCGCCGGTGATGGGATGGGCGGACGCGCAGTTGATGCTGATGGTGGCGGCGTTCGAGGAGCGCAAGCGCCATGTCGAGTTCCTCGACATCTTCGCGCGGATCGTGGCCGCCAATCCGCGGGCCTGCCTGCTGCTGGCCGGGGCTGGGCCGCTCGAACCGGCGATCCGTGCGCGGATCGATGCGCTGGGGCTGGCCGGCCATGTCCGGGTGATCGGCTTCCGCAAGGATATCGCGCGCTGGATCAAGACCGCGCAGCTGTGCATCCTGTCGTCCGAACGCGAAGGCTTGCCGCGCGTGATCGTCCAATATGCGCTGGGCGGCAAGCCGATCATCGCCACCGACCTGCCGGGCATCGATTTCATCGTCCAGAATGACGTGACCGGCTTTCGCGTCGACACGGTGGAGGCGATGGAGCGGCCGATCAATCTGGTGCTGAGCCATGAGCCGACGTCCGAACGGCTGGAACAAGGGGTGCGGGGCATCGACCTCAGCCCATGGAGCGTGTCGTCGATGAACAAGCGGCTCGAAGCGCTCTATGCCGATCTGTGGGACCGCAAGATCGGGCCGCGGCAAAATGGCGCGGAGGCCTTCCCCGCGGTCCGGCAGGCCTGAGCCCCCTGGGCGCTGGTCCGGCGGGCCAGCGCCCAGAGGGCTTGCCCCGGCGCATTTTTTCATGTGAGAGCAGCGGCCCATGGACGATCCGGCACTCTGGTTCGAAGCGGCATGTCTCGGCCTGTTGCAGGGACTTACCGAATTTCTTCCCGTCTCGTCGAGCGCGCATCTGCGGATTGCCGGCCTGTTCCTGGGCTCCGGCAAGGATCCGGGGGCGGCGTTCACCGCGATCACCCAGATCGGGACGGAGGCGGCGGTGCTGCTCTATTTCCGGCACGACATCGCCCGCATCGCCTGGGCCTGGCTGCGGTCCTTCCGGCCTGGCCCGCAGGGCAAGCCCGGCGATGTCCGCATGGGCTGGCTGGTCCTGCTCGGGACGGTGCCGATCGTCGTGCTGGGCCTGGCGTTCCAGCATGCAATCGAGCATTCGCTGCGCAATCTCTATTTCACCGCGTCCACGCTGCTGATCTTCGGCGTTGCACTGGGGCTGGCGGACCGGTTCGGGGCGAAAGTGCGGAAACTCGAGCAGTTGAGCCTTGGCCATGGACTGGTGCTGGGGCTGGCGCAGGCGATGGCGCTGATCCCCGGCGTGTCGCGGTCGGGCGGGACCATCACGGCGGGACTGATGCTTGGCTACACGCGCGAGGCGGCGGCCCGCTATTCCTTCCTGCTGGCGGTTCCGGCGGTGCTGGGGTCGGGTTTCTACCAGCTCTGGAAAGGCTGGGGGCAGGCGGGCGGCATCGGCCTGGGGCCGACATTGCTGGCGACGCTGATCGCCTTCGTCGTCGGCTATGGGGTGATCGTCGCCTTCCTGAAACTGGTCAGCAGCCGCAGCTATCTGCCCTTCGTCCTCTATCGCCTGATATTGGCCTCATGCCTCTTCGCGCTGCTGGCGACCGGCAGGATTGCGCCGATGTCCTGAGCCGGGGCGGGGATGCTGGTTCAAGGCCTAAAGGGGGCGGCTATGCCAGGATCTGCTGCGCACAATCGAAACGATTTTCACTCGCGACCGTCGCTGAAGATGCGCGACCCCGCGGCCAGGATGGAGATCGGCTTACCATTGACTGGCGCGCTCAGTTCGATCGCGGTCTGGCAGTTAACAAGTGTCAGTACGCACCAGATAAGGGCGACGCTCCGGCGTCGCCTTTTTTGTTGATCATGATGACTTTGGCATTGTCAGGTGAAGCAGTTTCGATTTGAGAAGCTTATGCTGATATTGACCTAATTTAGTGGAGCCGACACGCCATTGGATGTGGCGATCAGTGCCGGGTGAATTGCACCAGGCAGCTGGCGTCATTCTCAAGTCAGCTGGCTGCTTGCGCGACCGTGGGCTTGGGCTAGTCTGCGCCCGTCCACAGCAGGAGAGCGCCGATGACCACCGATCGCGATGATGTGCCGTCCCCCATCGAGCGGCTGGCGGAGGATCGCAACTGGATCGCCTCAACCGGGCTTAGCCGGCGTCATATCTTGGCCGGCGGCGCCTTTGCCGCCGGTTTTGCCGCCGCCTGCCAGCCGGTCGCGGCCAGCACCATCCAGACCCCGGCCGCCGGGCTGGTGGAGGAAGCTGTCTCGATCCCGACCAGCGACGGTTTCGCCATGCCCGGCTTCGTCGCCCGGCCGGCGGGCAAGAAGAAGGCGCCGGTGATCGTCGTCGTGCATGAGATTTTCGGCGTCCATGAATGGGTGCGCGACATGTGCCGGCGCTTCGCAAAAGCGGGCTATCATGCGGTCGCGCCGGATCTGTTCGCCCGCCATGGCGACGCGACCAAGGTCAGCGACTTCAAGCAGTTGGTGGCCGAGATCGTGAGCAAGGCGCCCGATGCGCAGGTCCTGTCCGACATCGATGCCACCTATGCCTTTGCTGGCGCCCATGGCGGCGACGCGGCGCGACGCGGCATTACCGGCTTCTGCTGGGGTGGCCGGGTGGTCTGGCTCTATGCCGCGCACAGCGCCGCGCTCGACGCCGGCGTCGCCTTCTACGGCCGGCTCGTGACCCAGAAGAACGACCTCCAGACCTTGTCGGTGATCGAGGAGGTGGGGCAGCTCAAGGCGCCGGTGCTCGGCCAATATGGCGAACTCGACAAGGGCATACCACAGGCCGATGTCGAAGCGATGCGCGCCGCGCTCAAGGCGGCGGGCAAGTCGCCGCCCGATGCGATCACCGTCCATGCCGGCGCCGACCATGGTTTCATGGCCGATTATCGACCCAGCTATAATGAAGCAGCGGCAAAGGCCGCCTGGACCGAAACGATCGGCTGGTTCGGCAAATATGTGAAGGGGTGACCGGCACCCCTTCGCCGTTGCGCCTTATTTCTGCTTCATCGCCTCGACCGCGGCCAGCGTGCTCTTCACATGGCCGGCATAGCTCATCTCGCTATGGACGAAGGCGATGCGGCCGCTGGGCGCGATGACATAGGAGGTGCGGTCGGTCATGCCCGGCCGCATCTTGAGCGCGACATCATAGCCTGACACGATGTTCGGCCCGGCCGAGGCGACCGCGAACTTGCCGGCGCATTCCTTGGTGGAGAAGGCGACCAGATCATCGACCGGATCGGCCGACATGCCGATCACGGTGGCGCCCGCCGCCTTGAACTTGTCGATATTCTCCGCGAACTCGCGCGCCTCGGCCGAACAGCCCGGCGTGAAGGCCTTGGGGAAGAAATAGAGCACCACCGGCCCGCGCTTCAACTGGTGCGACAGGGTGACGGTGAAGGTCTTGCCGGCCAGCGCGCCGCGCGTGGTGAATTCCGGCGCCTTGGCGCCGACCGCCAGTGCCGCCATGCTGCCCTGCGTGCCCAGGGCTGCGGCCGCCAGGGCCAGGATGATCTTTGCGCTCTTCATAATCTAGCTCCCATGGGTCGGTCAGGCGGCGGGGGTGGGCGGTTCCCACAATTCGATGGCATTGCCCTCGGGATCATGGATGCGGGCAAAGCGCCCGACATCGGGATGATCCCATTCGGGCTTGGTGATGGCCTCAACGTCCGCCGCGCGCAAGTCCGCCAGCAGCCCGTCGAGATCGGACACGCGCAGATTGATCATGAAGCTCTTGTCGGCGGCGAAATAGTCGCTGTCCTGCTTGAACGGCGAAAAGACCATTGGCCCACCCAGCGTCTGCCAGACATATTCGTTGACCGCCGGCATGTCGGGATCGGCGCTGCATCCGCCGCCGACGCCCAGATGGGTGCGATACCAGGCGGACAGCGCAGCCGGATCACGCGCGCGAAAAAAAAGTCCGCCCATTCCCAGGACCGGCATGGCATCCCTCCTCGACTGTCGCGGCGGTGATAGCATGGCCGCGATGGCCGGTCACGCAAGGGTTGGGGGAACCCGATGCCGCCCTGCCGGGTTGGCATCGCATGCGTAACCATTTCCTCCTCGCCCTTCCGCTGCTGCTGCTCGCCGGTTGCGGCAGCAAGGAACAGAATCAGTCCGGCATGGTCACCAACATCCTGGACCAGGCGCTGCCCAGCACGCGCGATGTCCCGCCCGGCGCCAATACCATCACCCCGGTCGAGCCCGCGCCCGACCTGCCGGTGGCCAAGGGCGATGCGATCCACGCCAACGCCATCCCGATCGCGCTGCAGGGGCGCTGGACGGGCACCAATGAGCGCTGCGGCGACCGGGCGGCGGCCCAGGCGCTGGAACTGACCGCGGCCAGCCTGATCTTCCACGAAAGCGTCGGCACGGTGCAGCGTGTCACGCGCGAGGGGGAGGGGCGGCTGGCGGTCGTCGCCAGTTTCACGGGTGAGGGCGAAAGCTGGACCCGGACCCTGATGCTGCGTCCCTCGACCGATGGACAGCAGCTTACCATCACCAATGACGGCACGGCGATCGTGCGCAAGCGCTGCACCCCGCCGGCCTGAACCGCTTCCCCCGGCGCGCAGTCCTCGCTACAGCGGCGCGATGATCGGCCGCCTCACCCTGAGTGATTTCCGCAACCATGCGGACGCGCTGATCGTGCCCGACCAGCCGTTCGTCCTGCTGACCGGCGATAATGGCGCGGGCAAGACCAACATATTGGAAGCGGTATCGATGCTGGCGCCGGGCCGGGGGCTGCGCGGCGCGGCGCTGCGGGCGATGGCGCGGCAGGACGGCGGCGGCAGCTTCGGCATCGCGGCGGAGGTGGATGGCGTGGTGCTCGGCACCGGCGTCAGCGCGGATGCGCCCGACCGGCGGCAGGTGCGGATCGGCGGGGTCGCCTCGTCCGCCAATGCACTGGCCGATCATCTCTCGATCGTCTGGCTGACGCCGGCGATGGACCGGCTGTTCCTCGACAGTCCCGGCGGTCGCCGTCGCTTCCTCGATCGCCTCACCCTGGCGCTCCATCCCAGCCATGCCGCGCACAGCGCCCGCTATGAAGCGGCGATGCGCGCGCGCAACCGGCTGCTGACCGATCTGCGCCGGGCGGACCCGGCGTGGATCGGCGCGCTGGAGGCGCAGATGGACGAGCATGGCACGGCGCTCGCCGCCGCCCGCGCCGATCTGGTCGCGCGCCTCAACCGGCAACTGGTCGATCAGCCCGACGAGCCTTTCGCCCGGCCGCTCATCCGAATCGCGCAGGAGGATGGCGCCAGCGATGAACCGTTCGGCCAGCGGCTTGCCCGCGAGCGGCGACGCGATGCCGCGGCCGGCCGCACCCTGTCGGGGCCGCATCGTCATGATCTGGATGTCGTCCACATCGCCAAGAATCAGGCGGCGGCGCTCTGTTCGACCGGCGAACAGAAGGCGCTGCTGCTTTCGATCCTGCTGGCCCATGCGGCTCTGGTGTCGGCTGATCGCGGCCAGCCGCCGGTGCTTCTGCTCGACGAAGTCGCGGCGCATCTCGACCCGTCGCGACGAGCTGCGCTGTTCGATCGATTGCGGGAAACCGGCGGCCAGGTCTGGATGACTGGCACGGAAGATAGTCTTTTCAACGAGTTGAACGGTGCAACCCGGCTCCATGTAACGGCCGGGCATGTTTTTCGTTCCGCAGCATGACGCATCGCAGCAACGACTCATCGCTCGGCGGTTTTAAAGACGAACGGCGTCTGCCCTAAGGAGGTCATCGGGGATTATACCTACCTACAAGTCGGGGGTCGCAAGGAATGATCGGTGGTTTTCGCGCGCTGTTCGCAGCCGTCATGCTTGCGCTCGGTGCCTTCTCTGCCGTTCCCGCCACTGCCGGTGTCCTGCAATGCGCGCCCTTCGCCCGCGAAGTTTCGGGCATCGAGATTTTCGGCAATGCCAACACCTGGTGGAACCAGGCCGCCGGTCGCTACGACCGTGGCCATGAGCCCCGCGTCGGCGCTGTCCTGTCCTTCGCGTCCAGCCGTTCGATGCCGGTCGGCCATGTCGCCATGGTCAGCAAGATCGTCAATGATCGCGAAGTGCTGCTGACCCATGCCAACTGGTCCTATCGTGGCGGTGTCGAGCGCAATGTCCGCGCCATCGACGTGTCGCCCAACAATGACTGGACCGACGTGCGCGTATGGTATGGCCCGATCGGCGACGTTGGCCTGCGTTCGAACCCGACCAACGGCTTCATCTATGCCGACAAGCCGGAAATCGATCAGCCGGTCCAGATCGCCCTGGCCGATCGCGCTACCGCCGGCACCGACAGCGCCAAGGGTGCTTTCTGAGCCGTTAACCCAATCCTTACGGATGGGGCTCTAGGGTCGATCGCGGTGGGGCGATACTCGACGCTTAGAGGTCGCATTAAATGTTTCGATATGTCCGCTGGATGGCTTTGCTGTCCGGCCTGACGGCGGCGCCCGTGCTGGGCGCCACGGCGCTGCAGTGCGTTCCTTATGCGCGCATCGTGTCGGGCGTGGAAATCTATGGTGATGCGCTGACCTGGTGGGACCAGGCGCAGGATCATTACAAGCGCGGCAGCATCCCCAAAAAGGGCGCGGTGCTCGCCTTCCGGCCCGTCGGGCCGATGACCCTTGGCCATGTCGCCGTGGTCAGCCGGATATTGGACGATCGCCGCGTGCTGATCCGCCACGCCAACTGGTCGTCGCCCGGCGCGATCGAGGAGGATGTGCTGGCGATCGACGTGTCGGACGCGGGCGACTGGAGCCAGGTGCGCGTCTGGCACAGCCCGACCGGGCAGATGGGTGCCCGCATCAACCCGACCTTCGGCTTCATCTATCCGGCCAAGGCGAAACTGCATCCCTTCACGCCCGATCCGGCGCTGGGTAGCAGCCTTCGCTATGCCAGTGCCGCGGCCGACACAGGCGATGGTGAGGACGGTGCGGAGCTTGCGCCGCTGCCCAGGGCGGCGACACGGATGGCGTCGGTCCAGACGCACGCGATGGTAGCGGCGGTTTCGCCCAAGCCTGCTGCGCCCCGGCGCAAGGCGGCGCCCCGTATCGAGGCGGACCCGTTCATCATCGAATATGCGGACAACAGCCCGTCGGATCGCTCGCTGGGCGACGTCATCGCCGACGTGAAGCGCGAATCCCTGATGAACTGACCGGCCCCCGCGATCGAGCGGGGACCGGCCTTATCTGCTTATTCGGCGTCGGCGGCCTTGTCGCCCTCGGCGCCTTCGGCCGGATTTTCGAACCAGGCCTCGACTTCACCCGACAGCTTGATGGTCAGCGGGTTGCCATGACGGTCGCGGGTCTTGCCGGCGGCAACGCGAATCCAGCCCTCGGAAATCGAATATTCTTCCACATCCTTGCGCTCGCGGCCCTTGAAACGGATGCCGATGCCGCGCTGCAGCACGTCCATGTCGAAATGGGGGCTGCGCGGGTTGGTGGACAGATGGTCGGGGGGCGTGTCGCTCATGATCTCAATTTCCCTGAAAATGCTGCGCAGCGCCTACTCTTTCCTGCCCGCAGGCGTCAACCGCCGCGCCCGTCATCGACATCGCAGAAGATGCGGCGGATGACGCCTTCGTCCAGCCAGTTGGCGAAACGCTCCTGCGCGTCGGTCAGGCCGGCAAAGGGATAGGCCACCGGCTGGTCGCCAACGGCGCGGCTGGCGGTGGTCAGGCGCATCATCGCGTCGGGCGCGACGGTCAGGATGCGGCCGCGCCGGTCGGTCGATGCGCTGTTGATGCCGACGACCCGGCCATCGGTGGAGAAGACCGGGCCGCCGCTGATCCCCGACAGGGTGCCGTCGCCCTCGGGCAGGCGGCCACGCTCGGCCCAGACCAGCACCGGCTGGTCGATGCCGCTGCTGCCGCGCCGGGCTTCGGCCCGGCCGATCAGTTCGGACAGGACCAATGTCGGTTCGCCGGCGGGAAAGCCCATATGATAGCCGGTGGAACCGGGCGAGGGCGCACCGCTGCGCAGCGGCAGGGCGACGGGGCTGCGGGGGCCGCGCGGGATGATCGCGGCATCCGATTCCCGGCTTTCGATGACGCGGGGCACTTCCAGCGCGCGGCCGCGCTGTTCCAGCCCGACGCGCGAACAGCCATGGGTGACATGTTCGGCGGTCATCCACGCGCCGTTGCGATCGACGGCAAAGGCCGTGCCCATGGCGTCGGCCGGGCCATCGGGCCGATCCTCGATAATATATTGTTCCTCGCCGCCGCGTGGCAGCGGGCGACGGGGCGAGCGGGGATCATATTGTTCGACCTGCAAGGACGGTGCCTGCATCTCGCCCAGCCAGGCGAGCAGCAGGATCAGGCCCAGCAGCCAGGGCAGGCAGCCACAGCCCCCACGCCCCATCGCGTCAGCCCGCCACGGCCGCAGCCGTCAGGCAGGCGACCGCGGCCTTCATCATCGCCAGGAAGATCGCGGCGGAACGCTCATTCGCCTCGATCCGGCCGGACAGCGATCCCAGCAACAGGTCGACCAGGCGAAAGGCGATCAGTTGCAGCACCAGTGTGACGCTGCCCCAGATGACGATGTCCCAGACATTGACCGATCCGGCGAGGCAGAAGGCGAGCGGCACGGCGAGGCCGACGGATGCGCCGCCGAGTGAAATGGCGGCCGCCTCATTGCCGGCGCGGATCAGCTTGAACTCGTCGTGCGGGGTTATCCACATATAGACCGCCATGGCAGCCGCCCAGACCAGGGTCGCGCAGGCGAGGTGGAGAAGGAGGATCGGCAGGCCCGACAACAGGCTCTGGATGACAGGTGTGGGATCGCTCATGGGCACAGAAATGCCGCAACCCGCCCTCGGGTTCAATCGGGGCGGGCCGCGATATGGATTTGTTCAGGCGGGATCAGCGACAGATGCGAACCCGGACCCGGCGGTCGCGATAGGAATTATAGCGCCATTCGTCCCAGCAGCGCTGGCGATAGGCGGAGCGATAATAGCCGCGTCGTCCGTCATAATAGCGGCGGTCGCCGCGCCAGCGACGGCGGTCGTCCCAGCGGCGATTGTCCCAATGGCGTCGGCCATCCCAGCGGCCGTCACGATCGCCACGCCAACCGTCGCCGCGATAGGAATGCGCCTGGGCAGGCGCGCTGGTCGCGGCGATGCCGGCCATGGCCAGGCCCAGCATTGCAGCGCTTTTCCACAGGAATTTCATCTTGCTTCTCCTCTGTCCGGCCCGGCTGCCGGGGCAGCGCGGGGACGTGGAGAGGAGAATGGGGGGCGGTCACTGAACCGTCCGGGAACGGGGCTGACAGGCTTTGTTCAGCCCGCCCGGACGGTCGTAATTCTGCCTCGCATCATCGTTGCGCGGCGGTGTTTCAGCGCCCGCGCAGCGCCGCTTCGGCTTCGATCATATAGTCGCGGGTGATCGGCAGCGCGCGGCGGTCGCGGACATATTGGACCTGGAAATTGACCATCGACCCATGTTCGAACACGGTCGCTGCGCCCGCCAGATAGAAGGTCCACAGGCGGAAGAAGCGCTCGTCATAGAGGGCGACGATCTCCGCCTTGTGCGCCATGGTCCGCTTGTACCAGTCGCGGATGGTGAGGCCATAATGGATGCGCAGCACCTCCACGTCGGTGATCATCAGCCGCGTGCCTTCGCTGCCCGCCACCATTTCCGACAAAGCGGGGATATAGCCGCCGGGGAAGATATATTTGGTGGTGAAGGTGTCGGTGATGCCGGGGCCATCGACCCGGCCGATGGTGTGGATCAGCATCACGCCGTCGGGTGTCAGCAACTCGCGGCACTTGTTGTAGAAGACGCGATAGTCGGCGGTGCCGACATGTTCGAACATGCCGACCGACACGATCCGGTCGAACGGCCCTTCAATGTCGCGATAGTCGATCAGCTCGAACCGGACATGGTCGGCCACGCCCGCGTCGATCGCCCGCTGGCGCGCGACCTTCAACTGCTCTTCCGACAGGGTGATGCCGGTGACGTCGACACCGAAATGCTTGTGCAGGTACAGCGCCATGCCGCCCCAGCCGCAGCCGATATCCAGCACCTTCATGCCCGGCTTCAGGTACAGCTTGGCGGCGATATGCGCCTTCTTGTCTTCCTGCGCCTGTTCCAGGCTGATCCCCGCCTCATTCTCCGCATCGGGGAAATAGGCACAGCTATATTGCCGGTCGCGGTCGAGGAAGAGGGCGTAGAGCGCGCCCGACAGGTCATAATGATGGGCGACATTGGCCTTGGACCGGCTGCGATGATTGGCCTTCCACAGCTTGCGACGCACCGTCTTCAGCGCGCGCTGCACCGGCCCCTTGGCATCGATCGACTTGCCATTTTCCCAGGCATTATTCTGGCGGATCATGGACACGAACTCCATGATGCCGCCGCCTTCGATCGCCACCCGGCCATCGATATAGGCCTCGGCCATGCCCAGGCGCGGATCCTTGACGATGTCGAGGGGCACGCGCTTGTCAAGGAAGCGCAGCGCCAGCGGGGGCAGGTCGGGATCGGGCGAACCGACGGTAACGCTACGGCCGTCGGCATAGAAAACGGTCAACTGACCCTTGGTGACAAGACGTCTCAGAACGCGGTCGAAAATCTTCATGGAGCAGGCTGGTCCTTCTCGTTACGCGGCCGTCAAATGCCTGCATACCAATCATAATTGGCGCGGTCTTCCCAAAAACCACCCTTGCCCCGACCGATGGTCAGAAGGCTCTCGACTGCCTCGATCCGCATCAGATATTTGGCCTGTTTATAGCCAAGCTGTCGCTCCACCCGCAGTCGCAGCGGCGCGCCATTGGCGACGCTCAGCGGCCGGTCGTTGAGCGCAAAGGCCAGGATGGTCTGGGGATGGAAGGCATCGATCAGGTCGATGCTCTCATAATAAGCGGTGCCGCCGCCCATGTCGTCGGCGCAGTGGAAGACGATATAGCGGGCGCGGTCGCGCAGCCCCGCGCCGTCGAGCAGCAGCTTCAACGGCACGCCGCGCCATTTGCCGATCGCGCTCCACCCCTCGACGCAGTCATGGCGGGTGATCTGCTCGCGATGGGGCAGGGCGTGCAATTGCGACAGCGAAAGCGACAGGGGCCGGGCGACCAGTCCGTCGATGCGCAGCCGCCAGTCGGCAAAGCCGCTGCGCCACAGCGCCTTGTAGGCCGGGGTGTTGGGGTTGGCGGTTCCGTTCGCGCGGAAGGTGGGCGAAATCTGGTCGGGCCGGAATTCCTGCGCCAGTGCGTCGCGCGCCATGATTGTGCGCTGCGCCCATGCATGGAAATTGTCGGCGGAAAAGAGGATGTCGCGGGCCAGCGGCTGGCGCGCGATCCGGTCGCATCCCGCCAGCGTCGCGGTCGCGCCCAGCAGCAGGGTGCGGCGGGTCAGGATCACGGCCGGTCCTTAGGGAGGCGATAGCGGCCGGTGATCATCGATTCTATCTCGTTCACCGGGCCGGCCAGCAGCACCATCAGCATATGGACCAGGAAGAAGGCGACCAGCACGAAGGCGGCCAGGAAATGGATCGACCGGGCCGACTGGCGCCCGCCGAACAGGTCGACCAGCCAGGGCCAGGCGGCGTTCATGCCGGGCGACATGGTAAGGCCGGTCAGGATCAGCAGCGGCAGGGCGATGAAGATGACGGCGATATAGCTCGCCTTCTGCAGCACATTATAGCGCAGCGCCGCGGCGCCGGTGGGCAAGCGCAGTCGGGCATGGTCACAAATGTCTTGCCAGACATGGCGCGGCGCCAGTTCGCCCCGGCGAAAGGCCAGATCGCGGGCGATATGGCCGCCGGCCAGGCTCCAGAGCATGTAGAAGAGCAGCGCGAAGGCAAAGATCGGCGCGGCGGTCAGGTGCCAGTGGCGCGATAGCGCCAGATTATAGAGGGCGGGCAGGGTGATCCAGCCGGGGAACCGGTCCAGCTCCAGCCAGGCGTGATCGAAATTGGCGCCATATTGCCCCCAATAAAGGCGGGGATGGGCGTTGAAGATGCCAAGGCCGGAGGTGAAGAGGATATAGAGCAGCAGCGCGTTCAGCCAGTGCCACAGCCGGGTGGTCAGGCGGTGGCGGCGGACCATGTCCCCTGGGGCGTAAGGCGGCTCCATGACCATGACCCTATTGTCTTTCGTCGAAATATCCAGCCGCATCGCGGTCGTTCGCATGTCCTGGCCTGTCGTTGGTCGAATGGTCATGGTGCGCGCCGTGCGATTGCGATCAACGGCTGGCCCTGCAAGGGACTGATGAAGTCGACTTCAAAGAATTTTCGTACAGAAATTTGAATTGATAAAATTCCTCCACGAAACGGGAGTATAAACAAGGTCGCCTGTCACGATTTTCGGCGCTTCGACGCAGATATTGGATGGGTAATATGAAGAGTATCACGTTTTTTATCGCTTCGGCTGTTCTATGTTTTATTTCGGCGCCTGCCTTTGCGCAGGAGTATGCCCCTTTCACGGGTGCCCATGCCGAAATCATCACCGGCTATGATGTGGTCGATGCCAAGGGCGTCAAATCGGCCGACGGGCTGCTCTATGGCCTCAATGCCGGCTATGACTTTGCTTTGGGCGGCTTGATCCTCGGCATCGAGGGCGAAATTTCCGATTCCACCACCCGTCTGCATGTCGCCGGCGGCAAGAGCGAGACCGACCGCGATCTTTATGTCGGCGGGCGGATCGGCGTGCCGCTCGGCAGCAAGGCGCTCGCCTATGCGAAGGCAGGCTACAGCAATGCCCGGATGGAATATCAAGGGGATGACGGCGAAGGCGGCCTGATCCGCGGTGGCGACAATGGCGACGGGCTGCGTCTTGGCGCGGGTCTGGAATATCGGATCGCCGAAAAGCTCTTCCTCAAGGGGGAATATCGCTATTCCGATTATGAAGCGGGCGTGTCGCGCCACCAGTTGGTGACGGGCATCGGTCTGCGCTTCTGATCTCCCGAAAACCGGGACTTTCGCGAAGGGGGCGGCTGTCGGGCCGTCCCCGTCCTGCGATCGCTCGTGCTGCAGTTGCGTTGTCACACTTTTGCAACACAAGCCCTGAAATTGATTGAAATAAAGACCTTGCCCCTTTGCAAGTGAGTTTGGCGATCCTAGATGGCCACTGCGCTCTCATGATGCAGAGGGGGCAGTTCCTCTCCGAAGTGTTGGAGAAGAATAAGCAGGAGGAAGTGTGACTCTATTTCATATTTTCCTAGCATCAAACCTGAACGCTAGATGAACAATTAAGTCATAGCGTCATAATAAATATCGAGGACTTTATGAAGACTGTGATTTTCGCAGCGATTGCTGCTGCCGCCGCTGTTTCGGCCCCCGCTTTCGCTCAGGATGCTGCGCCGTTCACCGGTCCGCGCGCTGGCGTCACCATGGGCTTTGACAAGGCGCAGGGCGAAGACGGTTTCAGCTACGGCGTGACCGCCGGCTACGACCTCGCCGTTGCCAACCGCGTGACCTTCGGTCCGGAAGTGTCGTTCGGTGACTCGACCGTCGACGGCCAGGGCTTCGACGCCAGCCGCGACCTCGCCGCTTCGGTTCGTCTCGGCTATGTCGTGACCCCGCAGATCCTGGCGTTCGGCAAGGTCGGCTATGCTTCGAGCCGCATCGAAGCCGCTGGCGCCCACACCTCGCTGGAAGGCGTGCGTTACGGCGGTGGTCTGGAATATTCGGTGACCCCGAACACCTACATCTCGGCCGAATATCAGCGCACCGAGTATGAAGACAATTTCGGTGGCCGTGACGCTGGCGTCGTCGGCATCGGCTTCCGTTTCTGATCCCTCTCGATCGGAATATGGGGAAGGGCGGTCCGTTCGGGCCGCCCTTTTTTTATGTCGGCAGCGGCGTCCGATCGGGCGTGACCCAGGCCCGGCGCGCGGCCGGGCTCATCAGCGTCTCGCGCGTCCAGTAGGTGAAGGGCCAGTCCTTGTCGCCCAGCGGCGACGCCATCAGCGCGGCATAGGCTGCGGCCGGCGTCACATCGGCGGGCAGGCCGGCCAGCAACTGTCGGGCCATGTGCAGCGAGGCCTGGGTGATGGTCTCATGATAGCCGCTCGTGTCGCTGTTCACCCCGCCGACGCTTTCATTGTAGCGGCGGATCATGCCGGGCATGTCATGTTCGGCGTCAACATCGGGCTGGCGCAGGATCAGCCACAGCGCGGTCGCGAAATGGGCGCCGTGGGTCCAGTGCTCTTTGGGCAGGGTGCAGGCGCAAAAGCCGCGTCCCAGCATATCGATCTCGTCATCGGTCATCCTCATTCCCCCAAAAGAAAAGCCCCGCCGGTGTGGCGGGGCTTGTCGTCGCGCGGCATGCGCGCAGCCAGTCGTCCCCGGATTATCCGAGTGCGGCTTGCTTCTCTTCGGCCAGGCGCTTGAGTTCCGCCTTGCTCTTCTTCTCGCTCGCCGACTTGAGCTGGCCACAGGCGGCCATGATGTCGCGGCCGCGCGGCGTGCGCACCGGCGCGGAGATGCCGCCCTCGAACACGATCGTGCTGAACGCGCGAATCCGTTCGGGGCTCGAACATTCATAGTCGGTGCCCGGCCAGGGGTTGAACGGGATCAGGTTGACCTTGGCCGGCAGCTTATATTTGCGGATCAGGCGGACCAACTCATGCGCGTCGGCATCGCTGTCATTCTTGTCCTTGATCATCACATATTCGAACGTGATGCGCCGGGCATTGTTCGCCTTGGGATAATCGGCACAGGCCTGGAGCAGTTCCTCGATGCCATATTTGCGGTTGAGCGGCACCAGCTCGTCGCGCACTTCCTTGGTCACGGCATGGAGCGAGACCGCCAGGTTCACGCCAATCTCTTCCGCCGCGCGCGCCATCATCGGCACGACGCCACTGGTCGACAGGGTGATGCGCCGCTTCGACAGGGCCAGGCCATCGCCGTCCATCACCAGCTTGAGCGCATCGCGGACATGGTCGAAATTATAGAGCGGCTCGCCCATGCCCATCATCACGATGTTGGTGAGCATGCGGCCGTCCGCCGTATATTGCGAATCCTCGTCCGTCTCGTCGTCATTGGCGCTGGCCATGCTGCCCTTGGGCCATTCGCCCAGCGCATCGCGTGCCAGCATGACCTGGCCGACAATCTCGCCCGGCGTCAGGTTGCGGACGAGTCGCATCGTGCCGGTGTGGCAGAAGCTGCAATTGAGCGTGCAGCCGACCTGGCTCGACACGCACAAGGTGCCGCGATCCGCATCGGGGATGAAGACCATTTCATAATCCTGGCCATCGTCCGAACGAAGCAGCCATTTGCGGGTGCCGTCGTTCGACACCTGCGCTTCCACCACCTGCGGCCGGCCGACGATGAAGCGTTCCGCCATCCACAGCCGCATCGGCTTGGCCAGGTCGGTCATCTTCTCGAAATCGGTTTCGCCGCGATGATAAAGCCAATGGAACAGCTGCTTGGAACGCAGCTTGGCGGCCTTCTGGTCGAGCCCGGCCTCTTCCAGCGCGCCCTTCATCTGGGCGCGGGTCAGGCCCAGCATGTCGACGCGCCCGTCCTCACGGGGCGTCACCGCGCGGGGCACGGGCACAGGGTCGATAAGGCCGGGAATCGGCATGATGGGATTGGCGGCGGAATGCATGGCCGCGCACATAGTCGATTTTGCCGGATTTTTAAAGTGGCGTTGCAATCAGCGTAAACGGGCGCACCCCAGCGCCGCCGCGTCGATCGCCGTGGCCGCGCCGCGCAGCGCATAGCTGTCGGCAAAGGCCCCGCCCTTGGCCGATGTCGACTGCACGCTCATGCTGCTGGCGGAGCGCATCGCGGCGATGATCGCGGCATCATCCTGCGGATTGGCGGCCCAGGCGTCGGCCTGGCCCGCGACCAGCGCAAAACGGCGGTCGCCGACGCTGAGCGAGACCCGCGCATTGGCGGCGCGCGGCCGGCTGAGGCGGAAATGGACCTGGCCCCGGACATGCTGGCGTGGCCATGTGCCGACGGCGGCAAAACCCTTGGGCGCGTCGCCCGCGCGGCGCTGCGTCGGCATCGCGATGGCGTAGCAGCGCGGCGTCACGGGATCGCGAAACGCGCCCCAGCTTTCGAAAATGCCGAGCGAATCGCGCGCCATGGCCGGGCTGGCGAGGATGACGAGCGGGATCAGCAGGGCGGGCAGGCGGCGCATGGTCCGGGCAAAGCGCAAGCCATCGCCATTTGCAAGCCCGGCTTCGTTTCGAAAGCGCGTCGAGGTGCTTGCCGCCGCCGACATAGCGGTTATGAAGGACCATCCATCATTGCCGCCGGGATTCGACCGAATCCTCGCCATCGACGCAAAAAGAACGGACAGAACAGGGACATGAAGGCCACCATCGAACGCGCAACGCTCCTCAAGAGCCTCAGCCACGTCCAGTCGGTGGTCGAGCGGCGCAACACGATTCCGATCCTGTCCAACGTGCTGATCGAGGCATCGGCGGATGGCGCGATCAAGCTGATGGCGACCGATCTCGACCTGCAGGTCGTGGAAAGCGTGTCGGCCCAGGTCGAACAGGCCGGCGCCACCACCATTTCCGCCCACACGCTGTTCGACATCGCCCGCAAGCTGCCCGAAGGCAGCCAGGTGTCGCTGCAGGCGGCCGACGGCAAGATGCTGATCCAGGCCGGCCGCGCCCGCTTCAACCTGTCGACCCTGCCGCGCGACGACTTCCCGGTGATTGCCGAGGGCGACCTGCCGACCAGCTTCGAACTGCCGGCCGAAACGCTCAAGCAGATCATCGACAAGACGCGCTTCGCCATCTCGACCGAAGAGACGCGCTATTATCTGAACGGCATCTATTTCCACGTCTCGGACGAAGGCTCGCCGGTGCTGAAGGCCGCCGCGACCGACGGCCACCGTCTGGCCCGCGTCACCGTGCCGCGTCCCGACGGCGCTGACGGCATGCCGGGCATCATCATCCCCCGCAAGTGCATCGCCGAACTGCGCAAGCTGCTCGACGAGGTCGAGGGTTCGGTGCAAGTCAGCCTGTCGGCCAGCAAGATCCGCTTTGGCCTGGGCAGCGCGATCCTGACCAGCAAGCTGATCGACGGCACCTTCCCCGATTATAGCCGCGTCATTCCGACTGCGAACGACAAGCTGCTCAAGATCGATCCGCGCAGCTTCGAGGAAGGCGTGGACCGCGTTGCGACCATCGCCACCGAAAAGACCCGTGCGGTCAAGATGAGCCTCGACAAGGACAAGATCACCCTGTCGGTCACCAGCCCGGAAAACGGCACCGCGGCCGAAGAAGTGCCCGGCGCGTTCCAGGGCGAAGGCTTCGATATCGGCTTCAACGCCCGTTATCTGCTCGACATTCTTGGCCAGATCGACACCGACATCGTCGAACTGCATCTGGCCGATGCGGCCGCACCGACGCTGATCCGCGAAAATGATCGCAGCCCGGCGCTCTATGTGCTGATGCCGATGCGCGTCTGACCGGTCTTGCCGGGAGATCGCTGAATATCAGGGAATCTTCCGGACCCGGCGGGTAATCGCTTCTCAAGCTTTGTCGGTTAGACGATCGGCATGGCTATTGTCCGCAAAACAGATACTGATGCGCCGGCCAGGACCGCGAGCCTGCTGGTTTCGCTGGGGCTGGCCGAAAGCGGCACGGAAGTCGCCGCCAACTGGCTCTCGCGCAGCTTCACCCATGTCGCCGCTCTGTGGCCGCTGATGCTGCTGGCCAAGCTGTGCGTTGCGGCGCTGCTCGGCATGCTCTCCTTCAACCGGCCGGAACATGGCGCCCTGCTGTGCGGCGTGGTGCTGATCGACGGCTTGCTGATGCTGGTGCCGCGCTGGGCGCTGTTCCGCAATCTGCGACCCCATGTCCAGAACTGGCTGATGCTGCCCGCGCTCTTCTGCTCGGGACTGATCTTCAGCCTGTGGTTGGCGCAGGGCAATGGTGTGGCGATGCCGTCCGCCGTGCCGGAAATGGCGATCGCGCTGCTGGCGGTCTGCATCGTCGGCGACCGGCGCCTGCTGGGGCTGAGCTATTTCATGGGGGCGCTGCTGGTGGCTGGCATCGCCCATGCGGGCATGGTGCATCTGGGGTTGCTGGCCAGTTGCATGGCGGTGATGGCGATCGCGACCCTGCGTCAGGCGGCGGCGGATCGCGCGCGCGCGATCGAACAGCATCGGCAGGATCTCAAGGCGCAGCGTTCCGACCGGCTGCTGGAGGAATATGAACAGTCCGGCCGCGGCTGGTTCTGGGAAACCGATCGCCACGGCCACATCACCTATATCTCCGCCACCCTGGCCGAACCGCTGGGCGTGGAAACGGGCAGCCTGATCGGCCGGTCGCTGACCGACATCATCCAGCAGGGCGACCGGCAACAGGGCGATGGTGAGCGGACGCTCGGCTTCCACCTCTCGGCCCGGACCGGCTTTGCCGACATCGCCGTGCGGGCCGCGATCGCGCGCGAGGAACGCTGGTGGTCGATCTCGGGCGAACCGGTATTCAACGAATATGGCCAGTTCCACGGTTTCCGTGGATCGGGCACCGACCTGACCGAAATGCGCCGCAGCCAGGCGGAAGTGACGCGCCTGGCCCAATATGATTCGCTGACCGGCCTCGCCAACAGGGTGCAGATGCTACAGGCGCTGGAGCAGGCGGTGCTGGGTACGCGCGGCAAACAGGGCGAATGCGCGCTGATGATGCTGGATCTCGACCGGTTCAAGAGCGTCAACGACACGCTCGGCCATCCGGCCGGCGACGCGCTGCTGCGCCAGGTCAGCCAGCGCCTCCAGCGCGTGGTCGGCAATCAGGGGCTGGTCGGGCGCCAGGGCGGTGACGAGTTCAAGGTGCTGGTGCATGGCCGCCATGACCGCAACAGACTCGGCCTGCTGGCACAGGCGATCATCAGCGCCCTGTCGCAACCCTATTCGATCGAGGGCACGGGCGTGGTGATCGGCGTGTCGATCGGCATTTCCTTCTGCCCCGAGGATGGCGTCACCGCCGATGCCCTGATCCGCAATGCCGACCTTGCGCTATACAAGGCGAAGGGGGACGGACGCGGCGTCTATCGCTTCTATTCGGCCGACATGCACGCCGATGCGGAGGATCGCCGCCAGCTCGAACAGGATCTGCGCCATGCGCTGACGGCGGACGGCCTGCACCTTGTCTATCAGCCGATCGTCAGTTCCACGACCGAGCGCATCACTGGCTATGAGGCGCTGCTGCGCTGGGATCATCCGGTGCGTGGCGCCATCTCGCCGGCATTGTTCGTCCCCATTGCAGAGGATAGCGGCCTGATCGCGCCGATCGGCGAATGGGTGATGCGCACCGCCTGTCGCGACGCCGCCCAGTGGGAAGCGGGGATCCGCGTTGCGGTCAATGTCTCGGCGATGCAGTTCGCCAATCCCGGTTTCCCGACCACCGTCATGCAGGCCCTGGCAAGCGCGCAACTGGCGCCCGAACGGCTGGAGCTGGAAATCACCGAAAGCGTGTTCCTGAACGACAATGACGGCACCGACGCCATGTTCACCCGGCTCAAGGGGCTGGGCGTGCGGCTGGCGCTCGACGATTTCGGCACCGGCTATTCGTCGCTCGGCTATCTCAAGAAGGCGCCGTTCGACAAGATCAAGATCGACCAGAGCTTCGTGCGCGGCGCCGCGATCCGGGGCAGCCGCAACAGCGCGATCATCAAGGCGATCGTCAGCCTGGCCGAGGCGCTGGGCATGGATACGACCGCGGAAGGCGCCGAGACCCGTGACGAGCTGGACCTGATCCGGCAACTGGGGTGCAGCCATATCCAGGGCTATATCTATGGCCGGCCGATGCCCGCGGCGCAGGTGCTGGAAGGGCAGCGCGCCAATGGCGTCTCCGCCCGGTCCGAAGGCTTCCAGTCGAGCCGGCCGGAGCGCAAGGCGATGCTGCGCACGGTCGCCGTCCATCATGACGGTCATGTTTATAATGGCCGCATCCGCAACATCTCCGCCACCGGCGCGATGATCGAGGGGCTGTGGAATGTGCCGGAAGGCACGCAGTTCGCGATCGACCTGTCGGAGGGGCAGAGCGTCGACGCGACCACCCGCTGGTCACGCGAAGACCGCATGGGGGTGGAATTTGCCGCCCCGATTGATCTTGCCCTGCTCCGTAGTCAGCCCAAGGCGATGGCCGGATAAGGGGGAAGGGCCGGCCGGGCATTACCCAGCCGGCCGACCTTTCAGAAGAACAGCTTGCGGAAGCTGACCGACACCGTCCGGCCGAGCGGGTCGAGATAGCCCGGCTGATAGCGGACCGGCGTGGCCCCGGTCGCGTCGGTCACGTCGCGGCGGGTGTTGAAGATATTGTCGATGCCGATCGACACGCGCGCGCCGCGCAGGAAGGGATGGGCCTTCACCAGGCTGGGCATCTGGCCGAAATTGGCGAACAGCCGCAGATTGGCGGTCGCCAGGCTGGCAAAGTCCAGCCGCGAACTGCCGCCCAAGGCACCATCGACATGGGTGCCGCTTTCCCAGTCGACGCCCAGCCGGCCGCCAATGCCATTGTTCACATAGCCGACCCGCGCCTTGAGCTCGTGACGCGGCTGCCCGCCCGAGGAGCCGACCGCATCGCCGTTGAGCAGGTTGAGTTCGGGCACGCCCGGCGCGATCAGGATGCTCTCCGTCAGGTGCCAGGTATGATAGAGGCTGAAGGTCAGCCTTCCGCCGCCCTGGCCGCCGCCGGGACCACGGAAACCGCCCGGCCCACCAAAGCCGCCGCCCGGACCACCGGGGCCACCCGGCCCGCGCGGACCATCGCCACCGCCCTGCGCATTGTCGCCGCCACCCTGGCTGCCATTCTGGCCACCGGGGCCATCATTGCCGCGCTGATTGTTGTCGCCGTCGCCGCGGGGCGCGCCGTCATTGCCCTCGCCGCGCGGCGGACCGCCCTCGCGATTGCCCTCCGCGCCGTCGCGCGGGCCACGATTGCCGAAGGCGGCGCGCATGTCCTGCAATTCCTTGGGCCGATCCTCGGGCTTGGCGCCGGCCGCGCGCCACGCCTCGATCACCTTCTGGATGTGCGACTTCAGCGAGATGGACAGGTCGAAGCCCCAGCGCAGCTGCTCGCTTTGCGAGCGCAGATAGTTGATCGGCCGCGCGTCGATGCTCAGCAACTGGCCATCCTCGTCGCGCATGAAACGCTGCGGGAAGGCATTTTCGATCGCCGGCGTCGGCGTCGGGAAGGCGGAAATGGGGTTGCTGGTCCGGCTGTTGAGATAGGTCGCCGTCAGCGTCAGGTTCGGCTTCTCGAACGGCTTGATCCGGGCGTTGATGCGGAACTGGTCGCGCGTGCTGGATCGCAGGTCCGGGTTGCCGCCGGAAAATTGCGTGACGAACACGGTCTGGCCGGTGGCATAGTCGAACACCGACACGTTGGGTGTTGAAATCACCGGATCGTTGATCTGCGTGCCGGTGGGCGCCGACTTGTCCTGGTTGGCCGACACCAGCAACTGCACCGCCGGCACCGGCCGCCAGCGCAGGCCATAGCCCAGCGTCGACAGCGTGCCGAAATCCGACAGATGCTGCGCCCCGGCGTTCATGTTGACGCCGACATCGCCGATCGCGCCCAGGAACCCCTTCGACCGGCTGGTCAGCGGTATGTCGAAACTGACCTGCCCGCTCGCAATCTCGCGATTATAGTCCAGGCCGCGTTCCACGCCCGACCGCACCGAATTGCTTTCAAAGCCATTGGCCGATCCCCCGACTCGCACCGACGTCATGACATTGCCGGCCGGCAAGGTCAGCAGCGATCCGCTGACCAGCAGGTCGCCGCCGATCGCGCGCGATTGCGAGCGGGCGCGATCGGTCAGGCGCGATTGCAGCAGGTCGGCGGTGAAGGCGCCATAGGGATTGACGCTGGCCGATCCGGCATCGAGCGCGGCCTGGATGCCGCCGGTGTCGACACCGCGATCGGTGCGGGTGCGGGTGTCGGAAATGTCGCCATTGCCGGTGAAGGACCATTGCCATGTGCCGCCCAGCCGGCCGTTCAGCGTGACGCCGACATGGCCGGTGGTGCCGCGGATCTTCTGCCCCAGCGCGCCGGCCTGTTCCAGATAGCGATAGAGGCGGATATCGTCGCCAAAGGCGGAGAAGGGATTGCCGCCGGGTAGGGTGAGGGCGGCGGCCGACAGACCCTGCAGCGAATCATTGTCAGACAGTTCCAGCCGGCCGTTGATCGTCGCGGATACGCCGCCCAGCGCGCGCGCCAGCGTCGCGTTGGCGGAGAAATTCTCGGTCGCGGGGCTGAGCGTGCGATATTTGCTGAGATTGCTGACGCTGGTCTGGTTCGCGCCGGCGACGAAATCATTGAGGCCGGGGGCGCCATTGGCGGCGCTGCCGGGCACGCTGGCGACCGTCACTGTCTGGCCGGCGGCAGCCGACAGGGCCGGGTCGATCTCCGCCCCCCGCTCGATCGCGGTGATATTGCCGGCTAGCGAATAGGGCATGCTGGGCGCTGCGGCATTGATGCCGCGCTCGCTCTCCAGCAGATTGTCGGCCCGGCTATATTTGACGTTCAGCGTCAACCGATTGTCGCCCCGGATGCGCAGCACGCCCACCTCGCCCTGGCCATTTTCGCGTCCGCCATCGGTGGTCGTGCCCCCGCGCAGGTCGACCGTGGTCGCACGGAAACGCTGGCGCAGGACGATGTTCACCACCTTCTGCGTCGGCGCATAGCCATAGGACAGGGCGACTTCCTCGGGCAGGATGTCGACCCGCGACACCGCTTCGGACGGCAGGTCGGAAATTTCCGAGAAGCTGGAAATGCGCTTGCCGTTCAGCAGGATGACCGGCGTCCCGTTGGTCTGCGGCGACAATTCGGTGATGATTTCGGAAATCGACGTGACGCCCAGCGCCCGGACATCGGCGGGCGACAATTGCTGTTCGGGCTTGATGTCGCCGGGCACCGCGCCGCGCTGGACCGCGCCGGTCACGACGATCTCGTCGCCCTCGTCCATCTGGGCCGGCGGCCCCTTCTGTTCGGCCTCCTGCGCCATCAGCGCGCCGGGCGCCGCGCCCAGCATCAATGAAAACAGCAGCAGCGACGTCGTCTGGCGCACGGAAATTTACCCCTAATCTGGACCCTGGCAGGATCTCGTTTAGGCCGCACTTGTCGCAAAAATCTGGCAAGGCAAAGACAGTTTTGTCGCAAAGTGTAACGGCGCGTCACATGGTGCAACAAATGCGTGTTCGGGGCGTGATCGGCCTCACTTGCGATCCCGCGTCAGTCGGGCATAGACGGCCTTTCGCGGCCGCGCATGACGGCCGGACGAAGGGGGATTATATGCGCCATTCCATCATCCTGCTGCCCTTGCTGTGCCTGGCCGCACCGGTCGCCGCGCAGCAGCCCGACGATCTCAACCGCGTCATCGACGAAGGGCTGAACCACAGCCAGGTGATGCAGATCGCCCAGCATCTGACCGACGATATTGGCGGGCGCATGACCAACTCGCCGCAGATGCGGCAGGCCGAGGCCTGGACCGCCGACCAGTTCCGTCAATGGGGCCTGAGTAACGTCCGCAAGCAGGGCTTTCGCTTCGGTCGCGGCTGGTGGATTGCCGGCTCCTCGGTGAAGATGGTCAGCCCGCGCCCGATCCAGCTTACCGCCATCCCCATCGCCTGGACGCCGCCGACCAATGGCGCGTTGAGCGCGCCGATCATCGTCGCGCCGATGAAGAAGGAACGCGATTTCGACGCCTGGCGCGGCAAGCTCGCCGGCAAGATTGTGTTGGTGTCGCTGCCCGGCACGGGCGACGAGCCGAACGAGGCCGCCTTCCAGCGGCTGAAGGGCGAGGATATCGAGAAGCTCGACAAGTTCGAGCAGCCGAAAAATGATCCCGCGTCGCTGGAGCGGCTGATGAAGCGCCTCAGCTTCACCCGCAAGCTGGAGGCATTCCTCAAGGCCGAGGGGGCAGTCGGCTGGGCGCGTCAATCCTATCGCGACGGCAAGCTGCTGCATGGCGAGGGCTATGATTTTGGCGTCAACGACACGCCCGCGCTGCCTGGCGTCGAGATCGCGGCGGAGGATTATCGCCGTCTCGCCCGCCTCGCCAAGACCGGCCCGGCGCCGATGCTGGAAATCAACAGCGACGTTCGTTTCGACGACAGCGACGTCAACGCCTACAACATCCTGGCCGATATCCCCGGCAGCGACCCCAAGGCCGGCTATGTCATGGCCGGCGCGCATCTCGACAGCTGGGTCGCGGGCGATGGCGCGGCGGACAATGGCGCCGGCAGCGCGATGATCATGGAGGCTGCACGCATCCTGAAATCACTCGGCATTAAGCCCAAGCGCACGATCCGCTTTGCCCTCTGGTCGGGCGAGGAACAGGGGTTGTTCGGTTCGATGGCCTATGTCGACGAATATCTCGCCACCCGCGCGCCGGGGCCGAAGGAGGAAGAGGGGCGGGAGGAAATGTATTTCCGCTACAAGACCCGTTTCCCGATCACGCCCAAGCCCGGCTATGCGGACCTCAAGGCCTATTTCAACATCGACAATGGTTCGGGCAAGCTGCGCGGCCTCTATGCCGAACGCAATGTCGCCGCCGTTTCGCTGCTGCGCGAATGGCTCAGCCCCTTTGCCAGCATGGGCGCCGGCAATGTCGTGTCGCAGCCGACCGGCGGCACCGACCATGAATATATGCAGGCGATCGGCGTGCCGGGCTATCAGTTCATCCAGGATCCGCTCGACTATGAAAGCCGGGTCCATCACAGCGGCGTCGATACCTTCGATCATCTGAAGGCGGAGGATATGCGCCAGGGCGCGGTGGTCCTCGCCGGCATGCTGCTGCAGGCGGCGAACAGCGACAAGACGCTGCCGCGCATGCCGCTGCCGACCCAGCCGGCGGTCAGCGATCCGTTCAAATATGAGGATCCGGCGCTGGATTGATTGAGAAAGGGCGGGGCGATCCCTCGATCGCCTCGCCTCGCCTAGCTCTGGGCGTCGTGAAAGATGATGCCCAGCGTATGGCGCATGCCGGACAAGAGCCGGCTGACGCCATGGCGCATCTGCACCCGGTGGACGCCGCGCGTGCCCATCACCGGCCGCTCGCGCACCGGGAAGACCACGGCATCGCCCTTGCGCAGCGGCACCATTTCGGGCCGCGACTGCATGCGCGGGCGCTGCTCGGTCAGGATGAAGGCGCCGCCGGTGAAGTCCGCCTCCGGCTCCGACAGCAATATCGCCGCCTGCAACGGGAAGATGGTCGCGCCATAGACATCCTGATGCAGCGCATTCCAGTCGCCCGCCTCATAGCGCAGCAGCAAGGGCGTCGCCCTGTCCTGGCCGCCGAGCGCGCACTGGTTCAGGAAATCGGCATGGCGGGCGGGGTAGAGCGCGTTGCTCCCCAGCATCGCCGCCCAGCGATTGGCGACCTGCGCCAGCGGCGGATAAAGTGCCTCGCGCAGCGCGGCGACCGGCTCGGGCAGCGGGTAAGTGAAATAGCGATAGCGCCCCCGGCCATAGCCATGGCGCGCCATCACCACCTCCTTGCGGAAGGCATGGGGTTGATCCCATAGCGCGACGATCGCGTCGCACTGGTCCGGGGAAAGCAGGGCAGGCAGGCGCGCGGCGCCATGAAGGTCGAGGTCAGTCAGGTCCATGGCGCGCAGCATGGGCAGCGCGCGGCGCAGCGTCATCCCGCGCCTTGCGCTCAAATCCGCCGCCTCATTTCGGCTTGCGGAAGCGGTAGAGGAAACGATCCGTCTTGCCGCGAATGGCAGGATCGAACACCAGCTTGCTATGATCGTCGGCCGGATTGGCGAGCAGCGGACTCTGCGCCTCCAGCACGAAGCCGGCGCGCAGGAAGTCGGCCTTCACCACCGCCGGGTCGATCCGGTGCAGTCTGTCCACGACGGCGCGGGTGTCGCCGGCCGGGCCGACATGGTCGATGATGCCAACGATCCCGCCCGGTTTGGTCGCGGCATAGAGCGTCTTCACGAAGGCGTCGGGGTCGGTGCGCGGAATGCCATATTTGTCCGACTGCCAGTAGAGATCATGATAGCTCAGATTGATGATGCTGAAGTCGAAACTGTCGGGCGCCGCCGCGAATGCCTCGAACGGATAGCGCACCCAGTCCACTTCCGGCCGACGGGCTACCAGCGCCGCCCATTTGGGCTTCTCTTCCTCGCTGGCATAGAATTGGCTGGGTTCGAACCCGGTCACCTTGCCCTTGGCGCCGACCGCATCGGCCATGATCTCCGCCCAATAGCCCGATCCGGTCATGATGTCGGCCGCCTTCATGCCGGGCTTGAGGCCCAGGAAGGCCAGCGTCTCGGCCGGCTTGCGGCTTTCGTCCAGCGCGCGCGCGTCGGCGGGACGCTTGGGGTTGGCCACGGCGGCGGCAAAATCCGTCTTGGCGGTGGCGATGATCGGCGTGGACAGGGCAAGGCCGCTCAGGGCCAGGGCAAGCATCAGGCGCATGGATTTTCCCCTCATGGAAGGCGCGCCAGCATGCGCCCGAACGCGCATCCGTTCAACGATCCGCGCCGATGCCCGTCGATCGATTCCGGTCGTTGGTCGAAGGGCGGGGCAGCCGCGCCGCGTCCACTCGGCTCTCCACATGCACGTTCAGGCCCAATCATATTGTCATGGTTAACGGGCTCGGCTTGGGACGGATCGGGGGCAGATGATAAGGAGAAAATGATGTCGCACCCGATGAAATTAGCCCCCATTGCCATGGTGTTGGTGGGCTCACTGGGGCTGGGTGGCTGTGCCACGAAATCCTTCGTGCGCGAACAGGTGGCGACCGTGAACCAGCGCGTCGATGCGCTCGACGCCAAGCTGCAGACCACCGACGGCACGGCGCAGCAGGCTCTGGCCCAGGCCCAGTCGGCCGCCGGTCAGGCCCAGAATAACGGCCAGCGCCTCGATCAGCTGAACGCCCGCGTTGACGGTGTCGAGCAGCAGATGCGCGAAGCCAAGACCAAGCGCGCCAGAAACTGATCGCGCAGCTGATCACGTAACTGATCCGCTCGGGCTGGTCCCGACCCCGTGCCGGCGCCCCCCGCTTGTTGGGGGCGCCGGCCCCATTGCCGGATATTATCCCCGATGCACAAATTCCCAAGGGCGCTGGCGATGCTGGCGCTGTTCAGTGCCTCGCCCGCGCTGGCGGCCGCGCCAGAAGCGGCCGCGTCCGAGAAGCCAGCGCCTGAAATGCCGCGATCGCCGGACGCGCGCCGGGTGATCGACTGGATCGCCGCGACCGGCGACAATCATGGCCTGCCTTATGCCATCGTCGACAAGCAGGCGGCCCATGTCTTCCTGTTCGATGCCAGGGGGAAGGCGCTTGCCGATGCGCCGGTGCTGATCGGCATCGCGCCCGGAGACGATGCCACGCCGGGCGTCGGCAAGAAAAGCCTGGCGGAGATCGGCCCGGCGGAAAAGACCACGCCGGCCGGCCGCTTCCTTGCCAAATTCGGCCTGGCGGCGGGCAAGCAACGCGTGCTGTGGGTCGATTATGCGACCTCGGTCGCGATGCACACCATCCCCAAGGGTAATCCCAAGGAAAAGCGGCGCGAGCGCATGCTGTCGCCGACGATCGACGATAATCGCATCACCTTTGGCTGCATCAACGTGCCGATCGCCTTCTATAATCGCGGCCTGCGCCCGCAATTCCTGAAAAAGGGCGGCTATGTCTATGTGCTGCCGGACACAAAATCGCTCGAGGCGGTTTTCCCTCCCCTGCATGTCCAGTCTTATCCGAAGGCGGACGCATCCTCATAAGGCGGGAGGCACGCGCATGATGATCCGGAGGGCAAGCGGCCTGATACTGGTTGCGGCGGCGGGTCTGTCGTCGGGCAGCGCACAGGCTGGCTTCTATTCGGGCGAGGCGCTGCTGGAAAGCTGCACCGTCGACCGCAATGACAAGGCTTTTTTCGAGAAAAGCTATGAATGCGTCGGCTATGTCGCCGGCGCAGTCGATGCGTTCAACACCACGCGCGAGGTGAATGGCCTTAAAAGCTGCATCCCCGCCGATGTGACGCTCAACCAGTTGAAGGGCGCCACCGTCGACTATCTGCGCGCCAATCCGGACAAGCGCGCCCAGTCCGCCTCCGCCCTGGTCTTCACCGCCACGCGCCAGGCCTGGCCCTGCCCCAAGGCAAAGGCCAGGCCCGGCATCAGGCCCAGCACTAAGAAGAAGCGGAAATAGCGCCTATTTCGCGGCCTTGCCGATGGGCCGCATATAGAGGCGCGCCATTGCCGCCTCCATCTTCGCCCGGTCGACCGACAGGATCACGCGCTGTGCCTGCTCGCCCAGATGCGGCCGATAGGCTTCCGTCCAGGACAGGGTGTCGCCATAGGCCGCCGTCTGGCTGGTCTCGAAATCGACCCACAAAGTCTCGTCCTTCGTCACGATCTCCGGATTGAGCCATGCCATGGCGACGATCTCGTCCCACATCGGATAGCCCGGCTCCAGCCCGGTCTGGAACAGATCGGTCAGCGGCGTGTGGGCGGGCTTCAGCCCGTCGAGGAAGGCGCGGGTCCATTGCGTGCCGGTGGACGGATCGACCGGGATCATCGTGACCTTCTTCCACGGCGCATGGGCAAAGATCTTCGCCGCTTCGGGATCCCAGCGAATGTTGAACTCGCGGCGCGGCGAATTGACGAATTCGCGGGCGAACTGCTCGGCCGAAGGCCCTTCCAGCACCTGATGCGGGGCCAGGCTGCCGCCCATATAGAGGATTTCCTTCACATTGGCGGCGAAGCTGGGGTCCAGGCTCTGGGCGATCGCGATATTGGTCATCGGCCCGGTCGCGAACAGGGTGATCTCGCCCGGATGCGCCTTCACCATCCGCACCAGGAAGGCGGCGGCAATCTCAGCGCTGGGCTTCGTTCTGGGGTTGCCGATCGGCAGGTCGGGCACCTTGGTCCGGTCGGTCGATCCGGGATGCTCCTGGATCGTGTCGCCCGGCCAGTAATCGGTCCATGGCCCCTTGAACACCAGCCGGCCATATTGGCCTTCCCAGCGCTTGGTTGCCTCGGCGCTGTTGAGCAGCGGGAAGGTGGCGCCGGGCACCACCGGCACGTCGGTCCGGCCCAATATCTCCAGCGTCCGCAGCGCATAGGCGGTTGCCGTGTCGCGCCACACCGATCCGCTGGTGGTGGTGATGCCCAGCACCTCGACATCCGGGCTTTGCAGCAACAGCAGCGGCACGCCGTTGAGGCCGATCATGTCGTCGTCGACGATCACCAGTCGCTTGGGCGTTGCCGGCGCGGCGGGCTTGGCATTGCCCCCCTGCACGCCCAGCATCAGCGCCAGCGCGCCCAGCATGATCTTCATCGTCCGCATTGCGTCAAACCCCCATTTCGCTTCGTCCCGCCGCCTGTTAGGACGGTGTCATGCGCAGCCTCTATCCGCCGATTGAACCCTACGCCACTGGTCATCTTGACGTAGGCGATGGCCACAGCCTCTATTGGGAACGGTCCGGCACGCCCGGCGCCAAGCCCGCGGTCTTCCTGCATGGCGGGCCGGGCGGCGGCATCTCGCCCGATCATCGCCGCCTGTTCGATCCCGCCCGTTATGACGTGCTGCTGTTCGACCAGCGCGGCTGCGGCCGATCGACCCCGCACGCCCATCTCGACGCCAACACCACCTGGCATCTGGTTGCCGATATCGAGCGCTTGCGCGAGATGATGGGCGTCGATCAGTGGCTGGTCTTCGGCGGCAGCTGGGGCTCGACCCTGGCGCTGGCCTATGCGCAGGCGCATGTCGCGCGCGTCACCGAACTGGTGCTGCGCGGCATCTTCACCATCCGCCAGTCAGAGATCGACTGGTATTATCAACAGGGCGCCAGCCGCATCTATCCCGACAAGTGGGAACGCTTCGTCGCGCCGATCCCGGAAGGCGAGCGCGACGACATGGTCGGCGCCTATCGCCGCATCCTGACCGGTGACGATCGCGCCGCGCAGGTTGCCGCCGCCAAGGCCTGGAGCGTCTGGGAGGGCGAGACCATCCGCCTGCTGCCCGACGACGCGCTGTCCGCCACCCATGAGGGCGATGATTTCGCGCTCGCCTTCGCCCGGATCGAAAATCATTATTTCGTCCATCGCGGCTGGCTGGAAGATGGCCAGTTGATCCGCGAGGCAGGCAAGCTGGCCGGCATCCCCGGCGTCATCGTCCAGGGCCGCTATGACATGGCCTGCCCGGCCGAAACCGCCTGGGCGCTGCACCGCGCCTGGCCGCAGGCACGTTTCGAAATGATCGAAGGCGCCGGCCATGCGTTCAACGAACCGGGCATATTGGACGCGCTGATCCGCGCGACCGACGGATTTGCGGCATGATGGAAGGAAAAGACGTGCGGACTATGATGTTGCTGGCGACGGCGCTGTTTCTTGCCTCCTGTGGCGGCGGCGATGAGGTGACGGCGGTCGAGAACCGGGCCATGCCAGAAACCGGTGCAGCGGCTGAAGTCGCCAAGCTCGATCCCGACTTGCGCAACGGCGTGCTGGAAAAGGCGATCAAGGCATCGGGCGTCGCCTGCCCCTCGGTCACCGGCTCGGAACGCGCCGAGATCCGGCCGGGCGTCAAGGGCTGGAAGGCCCAGTGCGACAACCAGACCGCGCATCTGATCGAAATCCTGCCCGACGGCACCGCCAAGGTGACCAGCCGGACGCATTGATCCCTGTCTAGAGCAGATTCCGATCCGACTGCGTCGGCTCGACTGCTCTATCCTCCTGTTTCGACGCGTTTCCCGAGTCATCAGGTGATTCCACCTGATTGGAAAACGCTCTAGGCGGCGCCCGGTCCTGATCGGGCGCCGGTGATCCGCGCCAGCAATGCCATGACGCCCATCATGATCAGCGTGATCCAGGGCGATGCCATCATGATGATGCCGAGGCCGATATTCGCGCCGCCGGCAAAGTCGGCAAGATAGTCCTGCCGCAATTGCCAGACGGCAAAGGTCGCGAACAGCGCCGTCATGCTGATCGCCACCGCCCAGAGCCATCGCCGGGAACTGCCGATCAGCGCGAGTGCCAGCATGGGCAACGCAGCGATGGCGAAATGAAATAGGATGCCATCGGGCGCATCGATGAAGCCCAGGCGTCTGTTCGTGAAGGGCGTCCGTCCGACGACGAGATCGGCCGCCACATTTTCGGCCAGCATGATGACGAGGCCGATGCCCAGCGCTGCACCGATCAGGAGCAGGCGGCGGCGTATCACCGCCCGAACTTCCGCGTCGTCTTTCCGAACCGTCCTTTCCGTGTGCCCGGCTTGCCTTCGGTCGCGCGGCCGCGTGGCGCCGCCACCTGCTGGTCCGCCGGCAGGCCCAGTTCCTCCGCCTCCAGCTTGCGGATCTCGTCGCGGATGCGGCCGGCTTCCTCGAACTCCAGGTCCGCCGCCGCCGCGCGCATCTTCTTCTCCAGATCTTCGATATAGGCGCGCAGATTATGGCCGACCAGGTGCGGGCGATCCTCCAGGCCCGTCTCCACCGTGACCTGATCCTTGCTCGCCACATGGGCGATGATGTCGCCGATATTCTTCTTCACGGTGAAGGGCGTGATGCCATGCGCGTCATTATAGGCCTGCTGCTTTTCGCGGCGGCGGGACGTTTCGTTGAGCGCGCGTTCCATGCTGCCCGTCACCCGGTCGGCATAGAGGATGACGCGGCCGTCCACGTTCCGCGCGGCGCGGCCGATCGTCTGGATCAGCGATGTCTCGCTGCGCAAAAAGCCTTCCTTGTCCGCGTCGAGGATCGCCACCAGCCCGCATTCGGGAATGTCGAGCCCCTCGCGCAGCAGGTTGATGCCGATCAGCACGTCATAGACCCCCAGGCGAAGATCGCGGATCAGCTCGATACGCTCCAGCGTCTCGACGTCGCTGTGCATGTAGCGGACCTTGATCCCCGCCTCATGCATGAATTCGGTCAGATCCTCGGCCATCCGCTTGGTCAGCGTGGTGACGAGCGTGCGGTATCCCTGGGCCGCGACCTTGCGGCATTCGTTGATCAGGTCGTCGACCTGGTCCTCGACCGGCTTGATCTCGACCGGCGGGTCGATCAGGCCGGTAGGGCGGATCACCTGCTCGCTGAACACGCCGCCGGTCTGCTCCATCTCCCACGGGCCGGGCGTCGCCGAGACGCTGACCGTCTGCGGCCGCATCGCGTCCCATTCATTGAAGCGCAGCGGTCGGTTGTCGATGCAGCTGGGCAGGCGGAAGCCATATTCGGCCAGCGTGATCTTGCGCCGATGGTCGCCCCGCGCCATCGCGCCGATCTGCGGCACGGTCTGGTGGCTTTCATCCACGAACAGCACGGCATTTTCGGGCAGATACTCAAACAGCGTCGGCGGCGGTTCGCCGGGCAGGCGGCCGGTCAGGAAGCGGCTGTAATTCTCGATCCCCGCGCAACTGCCGGTCGCCGCGATCATCTCCAGGTCGAAATTGGTGCGCTGCTCCAGCCGCTGCGCCTCCAGCAGCTTGCCCTCGGCCTCCAGTTCCTTCAGCCGCTCGGTCAGCTCGAAGCGGATCGCCTCCATCGCCTGCTTCAAGGTCGGGCCGGGGGTCACATGGTGGCTGTTGGGAAAGACTTTCACATAATCGAGGCTGGCGACCTTCCTGCCGGACAGCGGATCGAACTCGACAATCTCCTCAATCTCGTCGCCAAAGAAGCTGATGCGCCAGGCCGTGTCCTCATAATGGGACGGGAAGATTTCCAGATTGTCGCCCTTCACGCGGAAATTGCCGCGCGCGAAGCCCGCATCGTTGCGTTTATACTGCAGCGCCACCAGCTTGCGGATGATCTCGCGCTGGTCCTCGATCCCGCCCTTCTTCATGGAGAAGGTCATCGCCGAATAGGTTTCGACCGACCCGATGCCGTACAGGCAGGAGACGGACGCGACGATGATGACATCGTCCCGCTCCAGCAGCGCACGGGTGGCCGAATGGCGCATCCGGTCGATGCTCTCGTTTACCGAGCTTTCCTTCTCGATATAGGTGTCCGACCGCGCGACATAGGCTTCGGGCTGGTAATAGTCGTAATAGCTGACGAAATATTCGACCGCATTGTCGGGGAAGAAGCTCTTGAACTCGCCATAGAGCTGCGCCGCGAGAATCTTGTTCGGCGCCAGGATCAGCGCCGGACGCTGCAACGCCTCGATCGTCTTGGCCATGGTGAAGGTCTTGCCGGACCCGGTGACGCCCAGCAGCACCTGGTCCTTTTCGCCCTGCTTGGCCGCCGCCACCAGTTCGGCGATCGCGGTCGGCTGGTCGCCCGACGGTTCGTAATCGCTGACCAGGGTGAAGGGGCGTCCACCCTCGCTCTTTTCCGGGCGCGCGGGCCGGTGCGGCACGAAATCCTGGCCGGTTTCGGGTTCTTCAAGGCTGGTGCGGATCTGAATCGACATGGGCGTAATATGGGGCCTTTGGGCAAGGGCGCAATCCGCGCCTTGGCAAGTCAGGGCTGCAATTCGAACGCGCTCTTGGGCGGCGGCGGATAGACGACCGGCTTGTCGCCGAACCGCGCCCGCAGGACAGTCTCGCGGCGCTCGTCATCGACAATCTCGACATTCACTTCTTCAGGATATTTCAGGCTGACATGAAATTTCCTGTCTCTGACCTCATATTCCAACACTGACCAGCGCATGTTGGGGCCGTCCGGTTCCAGATACCAGGCTTCCCAAAGCATATCGCTGAGATTTGTGTCGCGCGGATTATAATAACGAACGACGTCGCCTTCATCCTTGAAAACGCTGGGGCTTACCCAACCGTCTGCGATTTCCACATACAGAAACACGCCATTCGGATCGCCTCCGACCAAACTGGCCAATTCTTGACCGATCTCGTTCATGAGCGGTCCCAGGGTATCGAGTTTATCGCTCATGAGGCCGGCCTTTTCTTTCGTTCGAGAAATCCCGGAATTCTTCGACGCCGTTGATGCGCCAAGTGACATGGATTCGATAAGGCCGTTTTGACGCTCCCTCATAAACGGGAACGATATGAACAACGACCTTCTTTCCGTCGCGCAGTGCCTGCGTCCATCCATCTTCCATAGCGCGGTAGGCGCCTCGATTGAAATTCCGATCCTGGGCGAAATGGTTGAAGCTGTCGCCGGGACCGTTGAAACGGGCAGCAATGAAATGGCCGCCATCGTCACCGGGGCGACGATCCGGCTGGCCTGCTTGAGCCTGTTCCTGCCGGGATCGTTTGGCGATCGGCCCATCCGTAAGTTCGGCAATAATTTCTCTTGGTCGAGCGATGACGTCGATATCGAACGCATAGCCATTTCTCATTTCCCGCTGCCAGTTCGAGTTCAGTAGCTGGCTTTCCAGCGATGGCGGATCAGCCGGATCGGGCGGCAAGTCCCCGCCATGCGTATCCATATAATGGGCAAGGGCGACGACCTTGTTCTTGGCTGCTCGCCCCGCATCCAGATAGGCTTGGTGTGGCAGCTTCAGTCGCTGTCCGATCTGCAAGGGTTGATCGACCGGCATGTTGTTCAGCCAGGCGAGGTCCGCAGCCGTCAGCCCCTGGCGCTGGGCGGCGATATGGCTGAGCGTGTCGCCCTGTTTGACCATGTAGAGGGAATGATTGGCGGGGTGATCGGCGCGAAAGCGTTCGCGATCGGGCGCACCATTTCGCCTTGCCGCCAACGATGACGATGGCCGTACGACGCCGGTGCCACCGGGACGGGACGAAGGCGCATTTGCATTGCCACCCGTGGCGCCGAAATAGCGGCCCTGTCCACGGAAGGTGAAGCGGCCGTTTTCCTCGTCATGCCAAGGGTTGAATTTCACCTCGATCGCGTCCGGCCCGATACGCCGACCGGTGCGGAGATAAAGACTGAATGCGGTTTCGCGATTGGATCGAACGGACTCCCTCTCGGTCATCGACACGCCCCCCCTGATGAAAAGATCGCCTATCACAATTTAAAGAACAAATCAAGAACAAATGATAGGGGGCGGACCTCACCACCTTGCCACGCCCCGCCACCCCGGATCGCAATAATCCCGATATCCAGACCCGCCGCCGCTTGCTAAGTCTGGGCCAGATAAAGGGTCGCTTCTGCCAAGATATGCCAGGGGAAGCCGGTGATGACCAAAGCCTTGACCAACGGCCTGCTGGCCTGCGCGCTCGCGGCGCTGGCCGGATGCGACAAGCCGCCCGCCAGCCCGGAGACACAGATCGCCGCGACCGATGCGATGAGCCATGATGCCCCTGCCACCCAAATCGAAAAGGTGCAGCTCAAGCCTGGCCAGTGGGAAGGCCGCTTCGTGATGGAGCGGATCGAGATGAGCGGGGGCGAGACCATGCCCGCGGCGGCGCGCCAGCAGATGCAGCAGGCGATGAGCCACACGCTGCGCTATTGCGTCACGCCCGAGCAGGCCGCCCATCCCGATGGCCGCGCCTTTTCCGGCGATCCGGGCAAGGATTGCCGCTACAGCGATTTCGCCGTGCGCGGCGGCACGGTGAAAGGCAATGTCACCTGCCGGCGCGATAGCGGCACCAGCAGCATGACGATGGCCGGTATCTATGCGCCCGACAGCTATGCGGTACAGATGGACATGCGGCAGACGGGCTTGCCCAATGGCGTCGAGATGGCGATGAAGGCACGGTCGGAGGGGCGCTGGATCGGCCCGGACTGTTCGAAGGGGCAATGACGATGCGCGCAATAGCATATATGGTCGCCGCTCTGGCTCTGCCTCCTTCGGCTATTGTGGCGCAGGCGCCCGAGCCGGCCGATGATGTTAATAATACGATTATTGTCGAGGGTCAGCGACTGACCCGCAAGGAGGTGCGTGAACGCGCCACCGGGTTCGTAAGGACGTTGGGCGTCGTTCAGGGAGAACGCAGTGTCGCGCGCTGGGTCGACGGTGTTTGCCCCCGCGTCCTGGGGGTCGCGCCGGAAATCGCCAAACTGGTTGAGGCCAAGGTGCGCAAGATCACGAGCAACATAGGGGCGCCGCTGGCAGATGAGCAGTGCCACACCAATCTGCTGATCGCCTTTGTGGAAAACGGGCGCGATATCGCAAAACTGATATCGACGAACATGCCCAACGCGATGTCGCAGGTTCATGGCATTGATCGTCGCGATCTGGAACAGGGGGATGCGCCGATCCGCTGGTGGTATACCATAGGCGACAGTGCCAGTACCGGTGGCAAGGCGCTGGACATGCCGCCGCCAGGCAGCTTCGGCAACAGCGAGGGTGGCGGTTCTGCCCTCCCCACTGGTGTGCCGACGGTGCGCAATTATTCTTCCAGTCTGGTGCGGCCTGCGACGACACGGTCCATCGATGCGGCGACTGTGGTGATCGACGTCAATCGAGCTGAAGGCATCTCACTGACTGCGGCTTCAGCTTATGCCGCTTTTGTTGGCCTGGCAGAGATCAAGGGGCGAGCCAAACCGCCGGTATCGTCGATCCTCAACATATTTGGCGAAAAAACGTCGGCCAATGACCTGACATTTTGGGACAGTCAGTTTCTTGATGAACTATATGACATGCCGCTCAATCGTTGGGGGCGGGTGCAGCGCGGTTATCTCGTCAAGGCGATAGGTCAGGCCGAGGGCGAAGCGGAAGATGCCGAGGATGGTCCGGTCGAGCCCTGACGCTGGCTGACGGGACACCCTGCTGGCTCTGCGCCCGCCCGCTCGGCGCGCGGATCGAATGGCATCATCCCGTGCCCAAGAGCCGGGGCGGGCGACAGATGGTGCCGGTCCATCCGATCTGCCACCGCACCATCCACGCCACCCTGTCCAACGTGGAGCTGGCCCGCGCCTATGCCGATGCCATGGCCTTGCGCAGCCATCCCGCCATCGCCCGCTTCCTTGCCTGGATCGCCGACAAGCCCGCCGATTTCCATGCGCCCACCCTGTCCGCCGGGCGCCGACGGCGATGAATGAATGGGCGCGATAATTTCCCTTGCGCCCGCGCGCGCATCGGTAGAGCGTGCCGCCGTGGAACGAACGGGGAGAGGATATGCGTGACATTCTGACGCTGGGCGGCTTGCTGGCCACCAGCCTGACCCTTGCCGCCTGCGGCAGCGAACCGGCCGCTCCGCCCGCGCAGGAGGAGGAAGCCGCGCCGGCGATGATGAAGAGCGGGCAATGGACGCTCAGCCGCAAGACCACCGGCTACAACACCCCCACCGTCACGGCGGAGGAATATCAGGCCGCGCTCAAGCAGGTGAGCGAGGACAAGATCTGTATCAAGGTCGATGCCGCCGGCGTGCCCGACGCCGATGCGCTCGCCGGGGTGGAAGGCAGCGACTGCAGCTACAAGGACAAGATGGTGCGCAAGGGGCGCCTGATCGCGACCCTCGCCTGCAAGGCGGGCGCCGGCACCTCCGAAATCGTGGTCGAGGGCAATTTTACCGAGGATACGCTGACCTTCGGCACCACCATGACCAAGACGCAGGGCGGCAAGCCGGTGCTGCGCACCACCCACGACCTGTCCGGCAAGCGCGACGGCGACTGCCCGGCCTGACAGTCATTTCGCGGCGGATTAGCGATCCGGTAATCCGCCGCTTCTATGTCCTCCGTCGGGGATTGGGGGACATATGCGACCAGGATGGATGTGCGCGGCGCTGCTGCTGGCAGGATGCAGGCCGGCGCTGGATGATCCCGATAATGTCCCGCGCCTGGGCCGCTGGCGCGACGAGACCGTGCCGATCGGCATCACTATGGATGATCGTGGCGTGCCCGATGGCGAACTGCCCGGCGATTTTCGCGATCTGCTCGCCAAGCTCGACCGGGTCGAGGAACATTGCGGGGAGCCTTATCTGCGAAAGCAGGATGAGATGGAGCGCTTCCTCAACCAGCGGTTCGAAGGCTGTCGGGTCGAGAGGCTCGATCGCGACGGTCCGGCGGTATCGGGCCTTGCCAGTTGTGCGCCGATCATGCGGTCGGCCGGAAAGGCGGTGACGCCGGCCGTCCGGTTTGACGGCATGATCGGACCGGACCGGCTGCAACTCGACATGCGGATGATCCAGCGGTTGAGTCTGCCAACCGGCAGCAATCATATGCTGGTCATCTCTGCCCGACGGATGCTTCGCCGCATCGGTGATTGCTGATCGGTCTCAGTTCGCCCGGCGGGCCTGGGCGTGGATTTCCGCCCGCGACAGCAGCAGGTCGAGGTCCGCGCGGCTGATGTCGAAATTGTCGGGCAGTTCGGCCAGCGCCTTGTCGATATCCTCCAGATGAAAGCCCGCCTCTGCGCGCATCTTGTCGGCGATAACCGGCGGCGCGACTGGCTGGTGCGGATAGCTGTGGCCCGACAGGCGGTGGAAGAAGAGGCCGAGGGACACCAGGGCGATCGAATTGATCCCGACCGGCGCAAAGGCGAAGGCATAGCCGGCATCATGAATGCCCTGGCTGCCGATCACCGCGGTCAGCGCCGCCGCGCCGCCGGGCGGATGCAGGCAGCGCAGCAGGCTCATCAATATTATCGCCACGCCCACCGCCACTCCGGCCGCGACCATCATGTCGGGGATCAGCTGATAGGCGGCGACGCCGATCAGGCTGGACAGGATATTGCCGCCCGCCACCGACCAGGGCTGGGCCAGCGGGCTCGCCGGCACGGCAAAGATCAGCACCGCCGACGCGCCCAGCGGCGCGACGATGATCGGCAGGTCGCCGGCATGCAGGGGCAACTTGCTGCACACCAATATGGTGAGGCTGATGCCGATCGCCGCACCCAGGCCCGCGACCAGTCGGTCGATCGGGCGGGCACCCGCCAGCAGGGGCTTGAAGAGGCTCATGCCCGGCCCTTGCGCCGGGCAGGCGCGAAACGCCACCCAGTTTTTCTTGGCCCCAATATTGCCCGGCGTCGCCCAAGGGGCGCTTATTGCAGCGCGTCGATCGCCCGCTGGTCGCAATGCCTGGGGCCACGCGGCACCGGGCTGACATTGGGCACCAGCAGCGACTGGCCGATCCGCACCGGGGCGAAGCGCTTTCGCTCTATCCCCGCGCAGCGCAGATATTGCTCCAGCATCCGCGGCGGCGTGTCGCGCTTCTCGTAGGAGAGGCGGAAGGTGCCCCAGTGGATCGGGATCGCCGTCGACGCGCCCAGCCGCTCGAACAGTTCGACCGCGCGGCGCGGGCCGATATGCGCGTCCGATTCCATCTGTCCCGGCCAGAAGCGGAAGGCGCCGATCGGGATCAGCGCCAGCCGGATCGGCCCGAACCGCGTCGCATCGCCGGTCCAGCCCATGTCGCCCGCGCCGGTGTCACCGGCAAAATAGATATTGCCCGCCCGCGTCTCGATCAGGAAGCTCGACCAGAGCGCTCGGTTGCGGTCGGTGAACCAGCGGCTGCTCCAATGATGGTTGCGCGTCGCATGGACCCGATAGTCCGGGCAATGCTCGTAATTCTCGCACTGGATCACCGCTTCGGGCACCAGTCCGTTCAACTGCGCGCCGGTCACCGACTGGCCCCAGTCGAGCGCCACCGACGGGATGCCGTTCGCCTTCAATATCGCGTCATTGCCCAGCGCCGTGACGATCCTGGGCCGGTCGCGTTGCCACAATGCCTTCAGCGTCGGGATATCCAGATGATCGTAATGATTATGGCTGATGACGATCAGGTCGATCCTGGGCAGATCCTTCATCCTGATGCCCGGCTCCGCGACCCGTTTCGGCCCCAGCGGCGGAAAGGGGCTGGCATGGTCGGACCAGATCGGATCGGTCAATATGTTGATCCCGGCCGCCTGCACCAGCACGGTCGCATGGCCGACCCAGGTGGCGACCATGCCGCGCGGCGCGGCAAAGGGGGCGGGGCGCGCCGGCTTGACCGCCACCGCATCGGGCCATGCCGGGCGATCGTCATTGCCCAGCAGCCAGCGGGCGATGAAGCCCTGGCGGCTGGTGCCGGGCGGGGCGGGCATGTCGATCGCGCCATCGGGGTTGAAGAAACGGGCGCCGTCATAATGGCGGCTCGCCGGCCCCGCATAATAGATGCGGTCGAGGAAGGGCGGCACGATCACCGTCGCCAGACAGGCGGCGATCAGCAGGAACAGCAGCGCGACACCAAAGGCCTTCATCATTGCAACCGCGCGCGCCATGCCTGCTCCCATGCCCGTCATCGCGCCGCCATAGCGGACCGGCAGGGCAGGGCAAGGCCGGAGCATGATCTGGTCTCGCCCAAGGCCGGCGGCCTTTCCTTTCCGGGATCAAGGATAACCCCGATAGCCTCCGGCCGATCTGCGACCTAGCTTCGGACGGCTCGGCAGATAGGGGAGCGCGCCATGAACGATCTCAGTTTCGTCTTGATCATCTTCTTCGTCACGCTGGGGCCGATCAAGGTGATCCCGGCCTATGCCCAGCTGACCCGCGAGATTTCGGCGGGCGATCGGCGCGCGCTGGCGATCAAGGCGACCCTTTTGGCCACGGCGGTGGGTTTCCTGATCCTGTTCCTGGGCGACAAGCTGCGCGCGAACTGGCAGATCGGCTCGGCCGACTTGTTGATGACTGGCGGCATATTGCTGCTGATCGGCGCGCTCGATGCGATCAAGAATGCCGAACATCGGCCCGACGCGCAGGAACCGCCCCAATCGACCAAGGGCCTGGCGCTGTCGCCGGTCACCTTCCCGATCATCATCACCCCCTATGGCATCGTCGCGCTGCTGCTGTTCGCGGCGGTCGCCGGCGATACCCAGACCTTCCTGATCGGCGTCTTCGGCATTTTCCTGGGCATGATGGTCGCCGATTGCCTGGCGATGATCTACGCCCGGCAATTGCTCGGCTTCATCCGCATCGGCACGCTGATGGCGTTCGGCTGGCTGATCGCGGTGCTGCAGGCGGCGCTGGCGATCCATGCCTTCATGACCGGGCTGCAACAATATGGCGTGATTCCCGGCGCGTCCTGACCGGCGCCCGGCCCGTCACGGGCTGCGGGGCTCCAGCATGTCGGGCTTGCGCCGTGCCAGGTCAACCAGCGCCGCCGGCCGCCATTCGGGCCGCTTGTGCCAGCGTTCGATCGCGGCATCGGACAGGGCTTCATTGGTCCGTCCGGCGTCATGCGGTACGTCGATCGCACGCTCGCCTGATCCGAACAGGCGATAGAAGAGAGTCTGGGATTCGGTCACCGGACCGAGCGGATCGGGATGGTGCGGCGGGAAACCGGGCGGCACCAGCCGGAACGGATCGTCCACCGCCAGTCCCGCGAGCCGGGCGCGCTCCACCATCCATTCCAGCGCGATCCCCGACAGGGCGGAATCGGGATTGCCGCCGCCGACATCGGCATGGCAGCCGGGGAACCAGCATTGCTCGACATGCTGGCCTGCACCCTGCCCCTCGGGAATCGTCCACAATGTCGGCAGGAACGCCTTGCGATGCTCGTCGATCGCCACCGCATGAAAGGCGAAGGCGACGCTCGATGACAGGTCGGTGTCGTGAAATTCCCGATTCACCCGGAACAGATGCTTCAATATCCCCTGGAACAAGGTGTTGGGCACGCCCAGCGATCCGACCGTATCCCACACGCCGACGCACCGGATCGGCGTGCCGTCGGACCAGGCATAGCTTTGCCGGAACAGGCGCGACGCCTCCGATCGCGGCGCGCGGGTGCCGTCGCGCGAACGATAGAGCGCGAAGGCATCGGGGATCAGGCTTTCATGCTCGGGCCGCAATATGCCGGAATTGCGCACGAATCCGGCCAGCGACCGGGCGGTATAGGCGCCACGGCTGAAGCCGAAGAAATAGAGCTGGTCGCCCGGCTGATAGGTGCGCACCAGCCAGGCATAGCAGGACAGGAGGATGCGGCTGATGCCATAGCCGGTGGCCCCGTCGATCAGCCGCTTGGTCCGCGACGCCATCGACCCGATGCCATTATGATAGAAGACGCGCTGCGCCGTGCCGTCCTCCGCCATTGCGGGGATCAGGCTCGCCAGCTTTACCACATTGGTCGGGCAGGGCTTGCCCTGCTCATTATGGTCGGGCTCGTTCCAGGTGCCGTCGCAACAGATCACAATGCGCTTCATCCGTGCCTCCCCATCGGCAGGAAAATGGCCACCCTCCTTTATCGGGCGGGCGGCCATGGTCGCTGCGGGGCAGGCTGATTTATAGGAGGAAACGGACGCGCCGGGCGCCGGGCGTCAGCCCTGATCCTTGTAGGCCATCTGCAAGATGCCCCAGTGGCGCCCGCGCACATGGATGGAGGCGATGACCTGCTTCAGCAGGATGACCTCGCCCTCGGCGGTCAGGCGGCGATAGGCCTTGATGCAGAAGGGTTCGGTGATCTTGCACTGCTCGCGCGTGTCGGGGAAATCGAACACCACGCCCTGGCGCGAAAATTCCGCATTCCAATTCTCGTCGCCCGGCCGCTGGGGCAGCGCGCGTTCCGGCATGGCGATCGCACCGAAGCTGTTGCGATCGGTGAAGGTCATGCCGAAAAATCCCTTGTAGCCGCGCGCCACGTCCTGCTGCGCGCGTGCCTCGGCCTGCATGATCGGCTGGATCGGATGGGTGAATTGCGGCGGATTGGTGCCGCGGATCGGCGCATAATATTCGCTGAAGACATCGGCCTCGCCGATGCGGCCGTCATCCAGCGCCTGCTCGATCGCACGGCCCACTGCCTGCGCGGCGGTCAGGCTGAATCGGATATAGGGCGAATCGGGAATGTCGACGCCGCTTTCCGCCAGATATTGCAGCAGCATGTTGGTGTCGTCGCTGGCGATCGACACCCGGCCCGACAGCCGTTGCAGGCCGTCGGCATTGTCGCCCGACGTGCTCGACAGCGCCGACAGGCCGGTGCGAATTTCGCTGGCGGAACCGACCATCGACGCGATCCGCTCGGCCACCGCCTCGCTGTTGGTCGACAGGCCCTGCATCAGCGATCCCAGCCGGTCGACCAGCGCCTCGATATTCTTGGTGTCGGACAGCGCCGTGCGCGCGGTCTGCGCGCCATGGGTGATGCTGTCCAGCATGCCGCCGGCCTCGCTGGTCAGCGCGCCGATCGACCGCTCGATCGTCTGGGTCGCGCTTGCCGTTTCCTGCGCCAGCTTCTTCACTTCGGCCGCGACGACGGCAAAGCCGCGCCCCGCGTCACCGGCCCGTGCCGCCTCGATCGTCGCGTTGAGCGCAAGCAGATTGGTCTGGCTGGCGATGCCGCTGATCACGCTGGTGACATGGGCGACGGTCTTGAGCGCCTCGCCAAAGCCGTCGAGGCGCGCATGGATGCGGCTCACCTGTTCGATCAGGTCGACGAAATTGCCGTTCGCGGTCGACAGCTGCCGTCCCGAATCATCGATGATCGCGCGGGCGGCGACCGCCTTTTCGCGCGCGTCCTGGCCGACCAGCGACACGCTTTCGCCATCGCGCGACAATTGCGACGCGGCGCCGCTGATCGCCTCGATCGTGCGCGCCTGCTGCGTCACCCGGTCCGCGAGTTCGCTGATGTCTGCCTGAAGGTCGAGCGTACGGATACCTAGGTCGCCGGATAATTTGGCGACCTTCATTACCGCTCGTGCGACGGTTCCCGATTGCGTTTCTGTGCCCACGGCAACTGGCTAGCCATGGATGGTAAAATATCGGTTATCATACTGACACGGATGTCAGCTTCGTCGGAGCGCGTTTGGCACACGCCTCCGCACCGGCCCACACCCCCACCCGGCCGCCCATCAGGATATCATGTCTGGGAGGCCGGGTGGGGGTGTGGGCCGGTGCGGCTCTTGAAATGCGCTCTTTCGCGCATTTCACAAAAACGCCTACAGTGCGCCGAGCAGCGCCAGCACCACGCCGCAGGCGACCAGCATCAGCCCCATCGCCTCGCTGCGCGCCATGCGTTCGCCCAGGTAGAAATGGCCGAACGCCATGGTGAAGGCGACCTCGATCTGGCCGACGATCCGCACCAGCGCGACGGGCGCGGTGGCAAAGCCGGTGAACCAGCAGGCCGATCCCATCGCCGACAGGAAGCCGACCTGGCCCGACACGCGCCAGCTGGTGAACACCTTGCGCATCTCGCCCGGCTCGCGCAGCGCCAGATAGCCGCCCTGGAGCAGCGTCTGCAGTAGCACCGTGACGCTCAGCACGATCAGCGCGGCATGGATCGGATCGCCGCCGCCCACCTGCTGCGTCGCGCGGCGGATGCCGATGGCGGTCAGCGCGAAGAAGAATCCCGATGCAATGCCGGTGATCGCCGCCGGCTGGCCCAGCGCGCGCAGGAAATCCATTGGCCCCATCCGCTTGCCGCCGGTCGACAGCAGCATGACGCCGGCGACGCCGCAGCCGATTCCGGCGCAGGTCAGCGCGCTCAGCCGCTCGCCCATCAGCAGGAAGGACAGGATTGCCCCCTGCACCGCCTCGGTCTTGGAATAAGCGGTGCCGACGACGAAATTGCGATGGTCAAAGGCCATGATCAGCAAATTGGTGGCGATGATCTGGGCCAGCCCGCCGGCCAGGCAGAAGGGCAGGAACAGCCGCCCCAGCACGGGGAAGGGGGCAGGGAAGAGCAGCTGATAGCCGCCAAGCAGGATCAGCGCGAAGGGAATGCCGTAAAGATAGCGGACCAGGCCCGCCGCATTGATCGACAGCGTCTTGCCCACGCGCCGCTGCACCGCGGTGCGCCAGGCCTGCGTGGCCCCGGCCATCAGGGTGGCGGGCAACCAGATCGGGGAGGTAATCATGCGCGCCCTATACAATAGGGACGCGACCCGTCACCCCATCATCATGAGGAAGGCGAAGAACAGCGACAGCGACGCACAGGCAAAGCCGTACAGCAGCGGCAGCCGCAGCAAGGTGCCGCTGCGCGAAAGCTGATAGGCATCCTTGAACTGGCGATACATGTGCCAGGCCGCGAACAGCAGCAGCACCAGCGTCACCAGCCCATGGGTTATGCCGACCGCCGTCAGGATCATCGACAGCGAGAAGAGCAGCGACATGAAGGCGATCGAATAGGTCACATAGATCGCATGGTCATAAATCTTGAACCGGCGGCTGAACGGGAACAGCAGCCACAAGAAGGGCAGCGATATGACGATCAGCAGCCAGGAGAATTTATAGGCATTGGCCTTGAGCTTGTAATAGGCGAATTCGGGATCCTTGGCCGCTGCGCTGATCGCCTTGCCGACGGTGTCGGCGACGTTCTTGTTGACGCCTTCGCCGGTCAGCGAGTCGGTCAGGCCGCTCGCCAGCGACAGGCCCTTCCGCTCGTCCTGCGCATCCTTCAGCTTCTCCTGCAACGTCTCGCGCCGGCTCGCGCTGATCCCCGGCTCGGCCAGTTGCGCCTGCACCTTGGCGATGCGGGCATCGGCCTTTTCCTCTTCCTTCTTCAGCTCGGCGATCGCCTCGCTGTTCATCTTCACCTGGTTGCGCGCGCCTTCCGGCCCATGATGGCTGGTTAGCGAGAAGATCGCGTACATCAGGAAGGCGCTGAACAGGAACAGGGCAAAGGGCGATACGAACTTGGCCCGCTCGCCATGGATATAGCGGCGCGTCAGCTGTCCGGGGCGCAGCGCCAGCTCGGGCAGGGTGGTGAAGATCTTGCCCTCGAAATGCAGCACGCCATGGGCCAGGTCATGGCCGATCGCGGCAAAGCTGCGGTGCAGATGCGCGGCCTGGCCGCATTCGGGGCAATAATTGCCCGTCACCGCCGTGCCGCAATTCAGGCAGGCGCCATGGCCCGCTTCATGGGCCCCATGCCCGGCTTCCCCATGGCCCGGCTCGACCGCCCGTGCCAGCATGCCCCCGGTGATCGCGTCACCCGCTGCTTCGATTTCCCCTGTCATGGGCGGGGAGGATAACAAGGGTGTATGACGCTTGCCAGTCACCTTGGCGCGTGGATCGCATTGTGTTGCATTGTTACAACGCTCGGCAACATTCCGACATGTTCCCATGTTGGACAGGGCGAACGTCACCGTCCCGCCACAAATCGCGCCTAGCGGCGATGGCATCCCGGACGGCAGGCGCAGGGGCGCCGCTGTCCCGGACGCAAAAGCAATATTATCGGGGAATAACCTTGTCGAAATTCACTTTCGCACGGTCGGCGCTGCTGCTGACCTCGGCCTTCGGTGCGCTCGCCCTTGGTGGCGCCGCCCATGCGCAGGAAGCGGGCGCTGACGCCGGCCAGCTCGACGAGATCGTCGTGACCGCCGAGCGCCGCTCGGAAAATCTGCAGAAGGTGCCCGTCTCGGTCGGCGTCGTGCAGGGCGATGCGCTGCGCAACCTGACCGCCGGCGGCGGCGACATTCTCGAACTCGCCGCCCGCGTGCCCGGCCTCTATGCCGAAACCACCACCGGTCGCATCTTCCCGCGCTTCTACATCCGCGGCCTTGGCAATATCGACTTCTATCTCGGCGCGTCGCAGCCGGTGTCGATCATCCAGGACGATGTCGTGCTGGAGCATGTCGTGCTGAAGTCGAACCCGGTGTTCGACGTCAACCAGGTGGAAGTGCTGCGCGGCCCGCAGGGTTCGCTGTTCGGCCGCAACACCACGGCGGGCATCATCAAGTTCGACACCATCCGTCCGTCGATGGATTGGGAAGGTCGCGTCCAGGCCAGCTATGGCAGCTATAACACCGTCACCTTCGACGGCGGCATCGGTGGCCCGATCGTCGCGGACAAGCTCGCCTTCCGCGTCTCGGCCCTCTACCAGCATCGCGACGACTGGGTCGACAATACATACACCGGCCCCAGCGCCGACGGCACCGTGTCCCCCAAGAAGGACGCGATGGGCGGCTATAATGAGAAGGACGTGCGCCTTCAGCTGCTGATGACGCCGACCGAAAATGTCTCGATGCTGACCAGCGTCCATGCGCGCGACTATGATGGCACCTCGACCATCTTCCATCGCGCCGGCCTCACCAAGGGCAGCAACAGCGTGTCTGGCGAACCCCGCTCGAAGATCGCCCTCGACGAAGCGATGAACAACCCGCAGGCCTACAAGACCTATGGCGCGTCGGAAAATATCGCGATCGACATGGGCCCCGTCACGCTGACCTCGATCACCGCCTATGAAACCACCTCGGGCTACAGCCGTGGCGACACCGATGGCGGCGCGGGCGCGGATTATCCGGTGAACGGCGTGGCCAACGGCTTCGGCCAGAGCCAGGGCAATGTCCGCGATCTCGACCAGCTGACGCAGGAAGTCCGCCTCGCCAGCAACGGCGACAGCGCCTTCAAGTGGCAGGTCGGCGGCATGTATTTCGACAGCCGCGACACCACCGATTTCTACCAGCGCGCCTATTTCCTGACCGGCGCCGCCAACAATCCCAACAACTGGGTGCGTCTGCGCAACAAGAATGAAAGCTGGGGCCTGTTCGGTCAGGCGAGCTACGAAGTCGTGCCGGGCCTGACCATCACCGCCGGCGGCCGCTACACCAAGGACACGAAGGAAACCCGTCTGGTCAAGGCCACCGCCAATGCGGCCGGCGTTTCGACCTATGCCGGCCGTCGCTATGTGAAGCTGACCGGCAAGGAACCGAGCTGGGACGTCAGCGCCCTCTATGAAGTGACCCCCGAGGTCAGCCTCTACGCCCGCGTCGCGCGCGGCTTCCGTGGCCCGACCATCCAGGGCCGCTCGGCAGTCTTCAACAGCGACTTCACCACGGCGGATTCGGAAACGATCATGTCCTATGAAGGCGGCATCAAGACCAACCTGCTGGGCAACCGCCTGCGCTTCAATCTGTCGGGCTTCGCCTGGAAGGTGAAGGACATCCAGCTCAACGGCAATGACGTGAACGGCAATGGCGTGTTGTTCAACGCCGACGCCGCCAAGGCCTATGGTCTGGAAGCCGATCTGGAAGCGCGTCCGTTCGACAATCTCACCCTGTCGGCCGGCCTCAGCCTGCTGCACAGCGAGATCAACGACAAGAATGTCTATGCTCAGGTCTGCACGCTGAACGGCGTGGTCGTCTGCACCGTGGAAGACCCGACTGTCACCGTCGCCGGCCGTGGCGTCTTTGCCCAGATCGATGGCAACCCGCTGCCCAACGCGCCGAAATACACCGCCAACATCGCTGCCCGTTACGACGTGCCGCTGGGCAATGGTGGCAAGATCTTCGCGGCAACCGACTGGAACATCCAGGGCTACACCAACTTCGTCCTCTACAAGACGAAGGAGTTTTACTCGAAGGGCGACTTCGAAGGCGGCCTGAAGATCGGCTACACCGCGCCGGACGGCAAGTACGAGATCGCCGCCTTCGCCCGCAACATCACGGGCGAGAAGAATATGAAGGGCGTGATCGAAAACTACATGGCGCCGGTGTTCAACGAACCCCGCATCATCGGCGTGTCCTTGAGCGGCAAGCTGTAAGAGTAAGGTTATTCCTCCCCATGCTGTGCATGGGGAGGGGCCAAAGAAAAAGGCGCGTCATCCGATGGAATGGCGCGCCTTTTTCGTCAGCTCGGCTTGATCGGTGCCAGCGTGACATTCTTCCAGTCGGGCTCATGATGCGGCTCGCGCCCCATTGTCCAGTTGCTCTGCAGTCGGACCAGCGGGTTGGGCGCACACCAGATTTCTCCGCTGTCGCTGAGGCCCGTCACCCAGATCAGATTATGCTCCTGCCCATAGTCGATGACGGCGAAGGCATAGCCTTTGCCCTTGCCTTCGATCATGACGGGCAAGGGCGGTTCGAGCTGCGTGAAGGACATGGATGAACTCCGGCTTTGGGTGCCGGACATAATGCGGCGCGCGAAACGGGGTTCCCGTCTCGCGCGCCGCCTTGATTCGTATCAATAGGATAGTTGCTGACGGGGCGATCTTACGCCCCTTCGAGCAGCTTTTCCTTCTTGATCTTCTCCTGCCACACCAGCGGGGCGAGGCGGTGGACATTCTGGCCTTCGCTATCGACGGCGACGGTGACGGGCATGTCCTCCACCGTGAACTCGTAGATCGCTTCCATGCCCAGATCCTCGAAGCCCACGACCTTGGCTTCCTTGATCGCGCGGGCGACCAGATAGGCGGCGCCGCCGACCGCCATCAGATAGGCGCTCTTGTGCTTGGCGATGCTGTCGGTGGCGGCCGGACCGCGCTCGGCCTTGCCGACGCAGGCGGCCAGTCCCTGTTCCAGCATCATGTCCATGAACTTGTCCATGCGGGTCGCGGTCGTCGGGCCAGCCGGGCCAACCACTTCGTCGCGCACCGGATCGACCGGGCCGACATAGTAAATCACGCGCCCCTTGAAATCGACCGGCAGGGTCTCGCCCTTCTCCAGCATGTCGGCGATCCGCTTGTGCGCGGCGTCGCGGCCGGTCAGCATCTTGCCGTTCAGCAGCAGGCGGTCGCCATGCTTCCAGCCCTGCACCTGTTCCGGCGTCAGATTGTCGAGATCGACGCGGATCGCTTCCTTGCTCGGCTTCCAGTCGACCTGGGGCCATTCGGACAGCTTGGGCGCTTCCAGATAGGCCGGCCCGGACCCGTCGAGGGTGAAATGCGCATGGCGGGTCGCAGCACAGTTGGGGATCATCGCCACCGGCTTGCCCGCCGCATGGCAGGGATAGTCGTGGATCTTGATGTCGAGCACGGTGGCGAGGCCACCCAGGCCCTGCGCGCCGATGCCCAGCGCATTGACCTTGTCGAACAGCTCGATGCGCAGTTCCTCGATCTTGTTCTGCGGGCCACGGGCCTTGAGTTCGCCCATGTCGATCGGGTCCATCAGGCTTTCCTTTGCCAGCGCCACGGCCTTTTCCGCGGTGCCGCCGATGCCGATGCCCAGCATGCCCGGCGGGCACCAGCCAGCGCCCATCTGCGGCACCATTTCCAGCACCCAGTCGACGATCGAATCGCTGGGGTTCATCATCTTGAATTTGGTCTTGTTCTCGCTGCCCCCCCCCTTGGCCGCGACGTCGATGATCACCTTGTTGCCCGGCACCATCTCGACGTTCAGCACGCAGGGCGTGTTGTCCTTGGTGTTCTGGCGCGAGAAAGCCGGATCCTTCAGGATCGATGCGCGCAGGCGATTTTCGGGGTTGAGGTACGCCTTGCGCACACCCTCGTCGATCACCTCCTGCATCGACCGGCTATTGTCGTCCAGCCGGCACTCCATGCCCCACTTCACGAACACATTGACGATGCCGGTGTCCTGGCAGATCGGGCGATGCCCTTCGGCGCACATGCGGCTGTTGGTCAGGATCTGGGCGATGGCGTCCTTCGCCGCCGGATTGGCTTCGGCCTCATAGGCCTTACCCAGTGCCCGGATATAATCCATCGGATGATAATAGCTGATGAACTGGAGTGCATCGGCGACGCTCTCGATGAGGTCGGCGGTCTTGATGACGGTCATCTACCCTGGTCCCTATTCTTGCGGCCCGCCTCTGCACGGCAGGTCTGGCAGGGGCGGCTATAGGCTTTTGAGGGGATGAGTCCAGACGAACGCTGCCGCGCCGCGCGCGCTTAAGCCGGCACCAGCGCCCGCAGTCGCGCGCCGACCGAGGCGATGCGCTGCTGCGCCCGGTCGGAATGCAGCAGCAGATGATGGTCCTGCGGATCGGCAAGCTCCGGATGGACCAGACCGTCATCGCCCAGCAATCCGTCAAATTCCTCCAGATATAGGAGGCCTATCCGTTCGCAGCTTTCCGCCAGCCGCTGGTTCCAGTAGCGCGCCATGGCTGTCCGCTCGGCCAGATCGGGATGGTCTAGCGTCGCCAGTGCGGCGCGCAGCTGTTCGATATCATCCTCCCGGTTGATGAAGGCGATATGCGCGTTCACATAACCGGCGCGGATGGTCTCGTCGCCCAGGGTCGGGGGAAAATTGCCCATCGCCACCACCCTGCCGTGGCAGACCGCGCGGCATTCCGTCAGATAGGCGGCATAGCGTTCGACCGATTCATCGATGAACCGTTGCATCATGGTGGAGGCATAGTCCGTCGTGCCATCATGTACGCGCTTGAGGTCGAACAGGAACTCGACATCGACCTGCCCGAATTTGAAGACCACCGGCCGATCCTGTGCCGCCTTGCCTAGCCGCACCAGCCGATCACGCACATGGGCGCCATATTGGGCGCGGGAACTGGCGTTGTGCAGTCCGCGCGCCGATCCGCCCAGGCACAGGATCGGCACCGGCAATATACCGGCGGACAGCATGGCCGGCACCTGATTCAGGAAGGCACTGTGGCTGTCGCCGATCATGATCGCGGGCAGATGATCGGGCGATGCGGCCAGAAGGTCGGCCAGCCTTTCCAGATCGGTGCCATTGGCAGGCATTGCGGACAGGGCCGCCTGGGTCGCACGGCGCGCGAGTTCTGCCTGCCAGTCATCGGTCCATTGGCTCTGGCGCAGCGTCTGTATCGCCGCCACCGACAGGGTGAATGGGGCTTGGCGTCCCTCATCAAAGCCATGCCGAACAAAATGGTCCAGCGCCGCCTCGGGCGTCATTCCTGCCAGATCGCCATAATGCTGGATATAGGCCGCAGTGTCGAAGCCATGGTCGCGCAAAAAGCCGATGCGCGCAGCCCGATCGTCGGCAGACCTTGATCGCCCGGCCGCTTCGCCGCGCCGCATGCGGCGCCGAACGGCCCGCTTGATCTGTCGCCACATGTCCACCACGCCCATCCGGCCAGGATAGGAAGAGCCTTTCCGGTAGGCAAATGAATAGATTGGCGAAATCAGTCGGCGATCGGCCCGTCGGCAAAGGGAAAATTCTGCCACCAGGGCTGCATCTCGCGCAGCACCCGCGCAAAGCTGGGCCGCGCCTCCAGCCGGTCGAGATAGGCGCCCAGCACGGGGTGACCGGCGCGCAGCGGCACGATCCGGTCGGCATAATAAAGCGATGGCGCCGCCGCGCAGTCGGCCAGCGACAGATGATCGCCCGCCGCCCAGGTCCGCCCCGCCAGCCGATCCTCCAGCAATGCATAGATGCTGCGCAGCGCCGCCACATTGGCCGTCACGCCATGGGGATCGCGCGCCTCCTCGGGCCGCAGCCGGTCGGCCACCAGCGCTTGCATCGGCCCCATCACATAATTGTCGAACAACCGGTCCATCAGCCGCACCTCGATCGCCGCGTCGCCATCGACCGGGATCGGGCGGAAGGTGCCGGGTTCGTGCCGGCCCAGATATTCGACGATGATGCTCGCCTCCGCGATCGTCGCGCCGCGCACCGGGTCATGCAGCACGGGGAATTTGCCGAGCGGCCAGAGCGCCTGCCATTCGGCCAGTGCCGCCGCGTCCTCCAGGATGCGCGGGGTGAAGGGCGTGCCATTTTCATGAAAGGCGATCAGCACCTTCCAGCAATAGGAGGAGAGGGGATGGTAATAGAGGATCATGCCTGCCTCCCGATCGCTGCGGATGGATTCGCCAGCCTTCCCATCATCATAGCGTATCGCGCGACGATATGCAGGGGGACGATAAAGGCAGCGATTCAACAGATTGTGGTCGCGTTCGTGCCTCTGCCCCCATGTCATGATTTTGTCGCCGATCGCGCGACGCGCGCATTTGCGTGGCAAGGCAAATTTATTTTTTAATTTCATAGGCCCCCCTTGTCTTTTCCAAGGCCCTTGGAAGTCCGCGCGTCGCTGCGCTATGGGGTGGCGTGTCAGCGACGAAACGAATCCAGGCGTCGATGAACCGAGTCCCCGAACTGTCATTTACCCTCTTGCGTGTCGGCGGGGCTGTGGCACTATCTGTGGTATCGGGACCAAGGGGGTCACCCAATAGATTGTGATTGCATTGTCGGACTCGCTTCCGGCGATGCGGGGCTTTTGTCCTTGCGATCGGATCGGTTGACCCCATTTCTGTCCCGGCCCGATCGGGTTCATGCTATGCTGCTAGGGTGCGCCCCGGCATCGCTGGACCGAATCGAACGGAACAGGAACAATCGGGGGCTCGCATGGACTTTCGAGATAGTGAACAAGGTGGAAACGGCGACGTGGCGACGGTAATGGACGAGCGTATCGAGGATCTGGTGGACAAGGCCGAGCCCAAGGCTGCCAAGGGCAAGGCGACCGAGTCCGCGTCGTCCAAGATTCATGAGCGTCGCTTTCATGTCGTGACGGATTCGTCGCGCGATGCGCTGCTGACCGAATTCGGCAAGGATACGCTGAACGATCGCTATCTGCTGCCCGGCGAGAGCTATCAGGATCTGTTCGCGCGCGTCGCCGCTGCCTATTCGGACGATGCCGACCATGCGCAGCGCGTCTATGACTATATTTCCAAGCTCTGGTTCATGCCGGCAACGCCCGTGCTGTCGAACGGCGGCACCGGCCGCGGCCTGCCGATCAGCTGCTATCTGAACAGCGTCGACGACAGCCTGGAAGGCATCGTCAACACCTGGAACGAGAATGTCTGGCTCGCCTCGCGCGGCGGCGGCATCGGCACCTATTGGGGCAGCGTGCGCGGCATCGGTGAGCCGGTCGGCCTCAATGGCAAGACCAGCGGCATCATCCCCTTCGTCCGCGTGATGGATTCGCTGACCTTGGCGATCAGCCAGGGCTCGCTGCGTCGCGGCTCGGCCGCCTGCTATCTCGACGTCTCCCACCCGGAGATCGAGGAGTTCCTCGAAATCCGCAAGACGAGCGGTGACTTCAACCGCAAGGCGCTCAACCTGCACCATGGCGTGCTGCTGACCGACGAGTTCATGGAAGCGGTGCGCGACGGCAGTGATTTCAACCTGCGCAGCCCCAAGGACCAGTCGGTGCGCGGCACCGTCAATGCCCGCGCGCTGTTCCAGAAGCTGGTCGAGGTCCGCCTCGCCACCGGCGAACCCTATATCGTCTTCTCCGACACGGTGAACCGGATGATGCCCAAGCATCACCGCGACCTGGGGCTCAAGGTCTCGACGTCGAACCTCTGCTCGGAAATCACTCTGCCGACGGGTCGCGACCATCTCGGCCAGGATCGCACGGCGGTCTGCTGCCTCTCCTCGATGAACCTGGAAACCTGGGATCAGTGGAAGGATCACCCGACCTTCGCGGAAGACATCATGCGCTTCCTCGACAATGTGCTGCAGGACTATATCGACCGCGCTCCGCCGGAAATGGCGCGCGCCAAATATAGCGCCAGCCGTGAACGTTCGGTGGGCCTGGGCGTCATGGGCTTCCACAGCTTCCTGCAGGCACGCGGCATCCCGTTCGAAGGCGCCATGGCCAAGTCGTGGAACCTGCGCATCTTCAAGCATATCAATGCCAAGGTGAACGAGGCGTCGATGATGCTGGCGCAGGAGCGCGGGCCGTGCCCCGACGCGGCCGACCAGGGCGTGATGGAACGGTTCAGCTGCAAGATGGCGATCGCGCCGACCGCGTCGATCTCGATCATCTGCGGCGGCACCTCGGCCTGTATCGAACCGATCCCGGCGAACATCTACACCCACAAGACGCTCTCGGGCAGCTTCGCGGTGAAGAATCCTTATCTGGAAAAGCTGCTGGTCGAAAAGGCCAAGGATTCGAGCGCCGTATGGAACTCGATCCTGGAACGCGGCGGCTCGGTCCAGCATCTCGACTTCCTGACCCAGGAAGAAAAGGATGTGTACAAGACCAGCTTCGAGATCGACCAGCGCTGGCTGCTCGAGCTGGCGGCCGATCGCACCCCCTATATCGATCAGGCCCAGTCGCTGAACCTGTTCATCCCGGCCGATGTCGAGAAGTGGGATCTGCTGATGCTTCACTTCCGCGCCTGGGAACTGGGCATCAAGTCGCTCTATTATCTGCGCTCCAAGTCGGTGCAGCGCGCCGGCTTCGCCGGTGGCGTGGAAGCGGACAACACGATCGACGCCCCCAAGTTCGAAATCGGCGAGACCACCGACTATGACGAGTGCCTCGCCTGCCAGTGATGTGACGTCCTCCTCTCCCCTTGTGGGAGAGGAAGGGGCCCGCGCCGCGCAGCGGCGTGGGAAGGTGAGGGGGAAGGCCCCGAACCCGACGATTGCCCGCGCCCGCGAATTGCGCCGCAACGCAACCGATGCCGAAAAGCGCCTCTGGGCGCGGCTCCGCGATGGTTTGCCTACCGCGAAATTCCGTCGCCAGGTGCCGATCGGCCCCTATTTTGCTGATTTCGCGTCGCATGCCGGCCGCCTGATCGTCGAGATCGATGGCGGACAGCATGAAGAGGCGACGGATGCGGCCCGCACGGCCTTCCTCCAGGGGGAAGGCTATCAGGTGATCCGCTTCTGGAACCATGATGTGATGCAGAATGTCGAAGGCGTGCTGGCGGCGATCGCGGCGGCCTTCACCCCTCACCCTCCCGTCGCTGGCGCGACGGGCCCCTCCCTCTCCCACAAGGGGAGAGGGCTCGGTACAGATTTCGCGGAGTAACCACCCATGCCCCTTCTTCAAGCCTCCAAGGTCTACAAGCCCTTCGAATATCCCTGGGCCTATGAATTTTGGAAGCGCCAGCAGCAGCTCCACTGGCTGCCCGAGGAAGTGCCTCTGGGCGAGGATTGCCGTGACTGGGCGCAGAAGCTCAGTGACCATGAGCGCAACCTGCTGACCCAGATTTTCCGCTTCTTCACCCAGGCCGACGTGGAAGTGCAGGATTGCTACCACGAGAAGTACGGCCGCGTGTTCAAGCCGACCGAGATCAAGATGATGCTGACCGCGTTCAGCAACATGGAAACGGTCCATATCGCGGCCTACTCGCATCTGCTCGACACGATCGGCATGCCCGAAAGCGAATATTCGGCCTTCCTCCAATATAAGGAGATGAAGGACAAGCATGACTATCTCGCCCAGTTCGGCGTCGACACGGACGAGGATATCGCCAAGACGCTGGCGATGTTCGGCGGCTTCACCGAAGGCCTCCAGCTCTTCGCCTCCTTCGCGATGCTGATGAACTTCCCGCGCTTCAACAAGATGAAGGGCATGGGCCAGATCGTCACCTGGTCGGTCCGCGACGAAACCCTGCATTGCGAAGGCATCATCAAGCTGTTCCACAGCTTCGTGAAGGAACGCGACTGCCTGACCGCGTCGGTCAAGGACGACATCATGGACATGTGCCAGAAGACCGTCCGGATCGAGGACGCGTTCGTCGACCTCGTCTTCGAAATGGGCCCGGTTCCCGGCATGACCCCCAAGGACATCAAGAAATATGTCCGCTACATCGCCGACTGGCGCCTGGGCCAGCTGGGCCTGAAGCCCATCTACATGATCGACGAGCATCCGCTGCCCTGGCTGACCCCGCTGCTCAACGGCGTGGAGCATGCGAACTTCTTCGAAACCCGCGCGACCGAATATTCGAAGGGCGCGACCCGCGGCCAGTGGAACGACGTCTGGGACGCGTTCGACCGCCGCAAGAAGCTCAAGGGCGCCGAAGCGGCCAATGTCGATGAAAGCGATCCGGACATGTTCAAGGCCGCCGGCATCGCGGCGGAATAAGAGCAAAGCGCGACGCGCCATGCGCGTCGCGCTTTGATAAAGCCCGCGCGGCGCTTGAGCGTTTCAAGCTGCTGATGCGTCAGCATCATGGCAGCTTGCAAAGGGCTCCGACCTGTTCGAGGGGAGGGGAGGCGCGGGGAGCGCCTCCCCTTTTTCGTGGGCGTCTTGAGCGCCCCGCATCGCGTCCATAACGGACCAGTCTCGCGCCGGAATGGCGATGCCCTGGGCTATGGTCCGGTCATGACCAGCCCCGACGATCCCTCATCTCCGCCTTTCTACGTGTTCGTCTGCAATGTCTGCGGCAGCGATCAGGTTACACGCGAAGCCTGGGCGGCCTGGGATGTCGCGACCCAGGCCTGGATTCTCAACACGGCCTTCGACTTTGCCTATTGCCATCGCTGCCTGGGCTATGCGCAGCTCGACCGGCTGCTGCTGACCAGCCCGCCACCCGGCTTGCCGTCCCGCGCCCCGGCCTTCCCGCCGGCGCCGGGCTGAACCACGCGGCGGGCGTGACGCTTCCTTAACCGCCGCCATGCCAGACCGGTCGCCATGTTCGGCGTCCGACTCCGCTCCCTCTTCACCAGCCGCTGGATGGCGCTGCTCTGGGCGATATTGGTGCTGCTGAGTGCGATCCAGTTCGTGGGCAGCGACGGGAGCGATCAGACCGGCGCGGATCAGGCCGCGACCGCGGCGCTGGACGGCCTCGACAACAGCCAGCGCGCCATCATCGCCAACGCGCTCTGATAGGCGCGAGGCGGGCGTCGCGGACGCGCTGTCCTATTCCTTCCCGCAGGCCTATATTGCCGTCCGGCGTCGGGCCTGCCTCTGACGCTCACTTGTTCCAAAATGACAAGTGTTGGAAATTAAATGTCAGAATGTGCGGGAAATATGCGAAGTTAAGCGCAGCATTTCCTACAATTCTGATCCCCGCCTTCCCTATTGTTCCGTTCATGCAACATTTATTCAGCTGCCGCGTTCTAGCCTCGCCCGGTCAACAGGAATCGAAAAGGGACAGGACCATGCATCGCTTTGCCAAAAGCATGATTGCCGCGCTTTCACTGGGCGCCATGGCGTTGACCGCCATGCCCGCCGCTGCCCAGCACGGCCAGGGTCATGGCCGACCTGGCGGGCCGTCGTCGAGCCATGGCGGTCATGGTGGCCCCGGCGGTCCGGGCGGTCCGGGCGCACAACGTCCCCCCAGCCATGGCGGCAATCATGCCCAGCGGCCGCCCCAGGGTGGTCGGCCCGGCGCAGGCCGCCCGCCCCAGCCGGACCGACCCGGCAATGGTCGTCCCCCCCAATATGGCCGTCCCGGCAACCATCGCCCGCCGCCGCCCCATGGCGGCTATCACCGGCCCGGACCGCCGGTCTATGCCTATGACTGGAACCGGCCCGATCCGCGCTATGGCGGCCGCTATCGCCCCGACCGCTATTATCGCGGCGGCTATGCACCGATCCGGGTCGACCGCAGCATGCGCATCTATCGCGGCTATGACGACCGCTATTATTGCCGCCGTTCGGACGGCACCACCGGCCTCATCATCGGCGGCGCGATCGGCGCGCTGATCGGTGGCCAGCTTGATCGCGGCTATTCCAACACGGCGGGCATATTGATCGGCGGCGGCGCTGGCGCGCTGCTCGGCCGCGAGATCGACCGCGGCAGCCTCAGCTGTCGCTGATCGGAAAAGGGGGCGAAGACGCCCCCTTTTTTCAGCACCAGGGGTGGCGGCGTCCGTCCCAGGTCCGGGCCAGCCCTTCGGCCACCAGCTGCTGGCCGATCGACTGGCCGTCGCGCGTCACGATCCGCAGCGCGCGGCCATATTTGTCGGTCGCCCGCCCGTCGATCTCCAGCGAGAAGGGGCCGGCATTCATCAGTTGCTGCAACCGGCTGGTCGCCCGCGCGCCCAGTGCGCCTTCCTCCGGGCAGCGCGGCCCATGGGTTTCGGGCGTGTCGATGTCGGCGATCCGATATTTCTCGCCCCGGAACCAGAAAGTGTCGCCATCGACGACGCAATTGGTCCCGCCGCCGCTATGGCAATAGCCGAAATCGGCCGATAGCTGGTCGGCGCTGGCGCTCGACGGGGCGGTGCTGGTCGACGCCGTCGGCATTGCGATCTCGGGCGCCAGCCGTGCCCACCAGTCGGGCGCCTGCCAGCCGATCATCATCCCCAGCGCCAGCACCAATCCAAGCGTCTTGCCGCTGAAGCCGCTGCGCCGCGCCGCCTCCCGGCGCCAGAATGTGTCGATGCGGTCGGGGGTGAATCGGTCGGAGCGTCTGGACATGGCGCGCCCCTAGCAGGTTCAGGAAAAACAGAGGGTTAAATCTGATCCGGCTTGTCGCCATTTCGGGGCGAACGGGCGTTTGATCGGGATCAATGTGGGAAGCGCAGGGGATGCGCAGGGTGCGCCGGCCTCAGCCCATGGAGATTGCCGCATGAACGCCGCCGCGCCGCCCAGCCCCTATGTCCGCATCGGCGGCGAACCGGTCGTCCACGCCATTGCGAACCGCTTCTATGACCTGTTGGAAAGCGACCCGGCCTATGTCGAGCTGCGCGCCATCCATGCTGCCGACCTGTCCGTGGTGCGCCATGGCCTCACCCGCTTCCTGTGCGGCTGGCTGGGCGGCCCACGCGATTGGTTCCAGCGCGGCACCTGCATCATGTCGCTGCACCGCGCCTTTCCGATCACGCCGCAACTGGCCGATCAATGGGCGACCGCGGCCGCCTGCGCCATCGCCCTGCAGGAAGATCTCGACACCGACATTGCCGACGCCATGGCGGAAGCGCTCGGCCATATGGCGCGCGGTATGATCAATTTCGGCCTCGCGCCGGCACAGGCGCACCCGGCCTAGTCGTCATCCTCGTTGAGGATTTCGTCCTCCTCGCCATCATCCTCGTCGTCCATGCGCGGCTCGCCGTCGAACGCGCCCTCGTCGATCCAGCCGGACCGGTCCATCTCGTTCATCTTGTCGACCAGGTCGGGGACATCGTCGGGGATGATCTGCGCCGGGTTGGTCCGCCCGCCATGCTCGCTCTCTTCGCTCAGGTCGCTGGTCCGGCCCAGCGCATCGTCGGCCACGTCGTTCGCCTGGGTGCCGGCCTCGGCCTGTTCGCTATTCTCCTCACTCTCGTCGGGGAAGGGGCGATTGTCGGACATCGTCATGGCGCGTCTCCTTGCAGGGGCATGTCCTCCTCCAACGATCACCCCATTTTCCCGTTCCGCGCAAGCGCGCCCGGAAACGCACTGGACAGCGCGGAACCAAGGGGGCAAAGGCCGTCGCGATCCTTTTCGCCCCGATCCTTTTCGCATCGCAACAGGAATCCCTCCATGTCCCGCCAGCTCATTTCCTCCGGCTCGCCCTTCGAGGCGCAGGTCGGCTATTCGCGCGCCGTCGTCCAGGGCGACTGGTGCTTCGTCGCCGGCACCACCGGCACCGATCCCGAAACCAAGATCATGCCCGACAGCGTGGTCGATCAGGGCGTCAACGCGCTCAAGGTGATCGGCAAGGCGCTTGAAGACGCCGGCTTCTCCTTTGCCGATGTCGTCCGCGTCACCTATTATATCACCGACCCTGCCTATTGGGACGATCTGGGCAAGGCCACCGCGCCCATCTTTGGCGAGATCCGCCCGGCCGCCAGCTGCGTCGTCGCTGGCCTCATCAAGCCGGAGATGAAGATCGAAATCGAAGTCACCGCCTTCAAAGGGTAACAGGGACACATCATCATGATTACCATGTACGGCATCAAGAATTGCGACACGATCAAGAAGGCCCGCAACTGGCTGGATAATGAGCGCGTCGCCTATAATTTCCACGACTATAAGGTCGCCGGCGTCGACAAGGAAAAGCTGGAGGAATGGGTGATGGAACATGGTTGGGAAACCATCCTCAATCGCTCCGGCACCACCTTCAAGGCGCTCGACGCGGGGGACAAGGCGCATATCGACGCGGACAAGGCGATCCTGCTGATGATCACCAACCCCTCGATGATCAAGCGCCCGATCCTCGACACTGGCAAAGGCACGGTCGTCGGCTTCAAGGCGACGACCTATGAAAACGCGCTGAAAGGCGTGATGGCGTGATCGGACGGGGGCTGCTGGGCATCGGGGCATTGCTGATGATGGGCCTGCTCCCCCTTTCCGCCGCCCGGGCCGCCGACCCGCTGATCATCGCGCATCGCGGTGCCAGCGGAGAGCGGCCCGAACATACGCTCGCCAGCTATGAGCGGGCGATCGATCAGGGCGCCGACTATATCGAGCCGGATCTGGTCCTGACCAGGGACGGCGTGCTGGTCGCCCGGCACGAAAATGAGATTGGCGGCACCACCGACGTCGCCGACCATCCCGAATTTGCCGATCGCAAGACGACGAAGACGATCGACGGCATGGAAATGACCGGCTGGTTCACCGAGGATTTCACCCTCGCCGAACTGCGCACGCTGCGGGCGCGCGAACGTCTGCCCGATCTGCGCCCGGCCAATGTCCGCTTCAACGACCTTTATCTCATCCCCACCTTCGAGGAGATATTGAAGCTGGTCCGCGCCAAGGAGGCGGAGCAGCATCGTCGCATCGGCCTCTACCCCGAAACCAAGCATCCCAGCTATTTCGCCGGCATTGGCCTGCCGCACCAGCAGGCGCTGCTCGATCTGCTCGGCAAATATGGCTACACCAATGCCGACGATCCGGTCTTTATCCAGTCGTTCGAGGTCGGCAATCTCAAGGCCCTGCATGAAGCGACCCGCCTGCGCCTCATCCAGCTGGTCGATGCCGAAGGCGGCCCCGCCGACGAACCCGGCACCAGCTATGCCGACATGATGAGCGTCTCCGGGCTGGAGGCGATTGCTGGCTATGCCACGGGCCTCGGCCCGTCCGCTGCCATGGTGCTGGCGCCCGAAGGGGCGACCGCATTGGTTGGCCGTGCCCATGATGCCGGGCTTCAGGTCCATATCTGGACGCTGCGGATGGAAAACAGCTTCCTGCCCGACCAGTATAAGCGGCCGGACGATCCGCAGGGTAGGGGCGACTTTGCCGGCTATGTCCAGGCGATCGCCGCGACCGGCGTCGACGGCATTTTCAGCGATTTCCCCAGGCAGGCGCGCGACGCTCTGAGCAATGCGCAGCCCTGATCGGCAACATCGCATAAATTAAAGCGGATTTTCCCTTCTCTACCCTGCGGCTCGACTTGCCAAAGCCGGGCCGCAGGCGAATAACGAACAGACCATGCTGTCCCAGAAGACCCGTTACGCCATCCGCGCGCTCCAGCATCTTGCCGACCGCTATCGCCAGGGGCCCGTGCCCCTCAACGAGATTGCGACGCGCCAGAATATCCCGGCGAAATTCTTGACGGTGATCCTGTCCGAATTGTCGCGCGAAGGGCTGGTGGCGACCCAGCGCGGCCGCGATGGCGGCTATTGGCTGGCGCTGGCGCCGGTCGACATCAGCTATGGCGATATCGTCCGCCTGACCCGCGGATCACTGGCGCTCACCCCCTGCGCCAGCCGCTTCGCCCATGAAAGCTGCACCAACTGCCTGCCCGAAAGCGAATGCCGCCTGCACCGGGTGATGCTGCGCGTCCGCGACGAAACCGCCAAGGTGCTCGACAGCATCAGCCTCGCCGAACCCTTCGCGGCCGAAGGGCTGGGGTAGGGCGAGGGTGCCGTTTTAAAACATGCCTGAAGTCTTGGGGGAGGTGAAAGTGCGGCCACAATCCATCATCAATTTCGAGCGCCTGATGTTCGGCACATTCGTGCTCGGGCTCATCCAATCTTATCTGGGTTGGGACCGTGCGACCCAAATGGCGTCGGCTGGATTCGTCCTCACCGTCCAGGGCCTGACGTTCGGATTGATGATCGCGCTCGTGCTGTTCGTGTCCCGCCGTCGCAGCAAGATAGCCATGTGGATCTTGATCGTCATGTTCCTGATGGGGCTACCCTTCTTCTTCAAGATGATTTCGCAAGGTGCGTTACTGGGGGCGGTCTGGATTGGTATCGCCCAGACGCTGGGGCAGTTTGTTGCCTATGGATTATTGTTCACGGCCTCTGCACGCAATTGGTTGAAGGGCATTGAGCCTAGCTATGGGCAGTAAAGGCTGATTGCGGACGCCCTTGCGCTCGCCCCGCCGCTTCGCCACATCGGCAGCATGACCACGCCGCCGCTCAAAGCCGCCCTGATCCCCGTCACCCCGCTGCAGCAGAACTGCACCCTTTTCTGGTGTACGGAAACGATGCGCGGCGCCTTTGTCGATCCGGGCGGCGACCTGCCGGTGCTGAAGAAGGCGGCGGCGCAGCATGGCGTCACGATCGAGAAGATTCTCGTCACCCATGGCCATATCGACCATTGCGGCCAGGCCGGCGTGCTGGCCCGCGATCTCGATGTCCCGATCGAGGGGCCACATGAGGAGGATCGCTTCTGGATCGACCGGCTGCCGCAGGATGGCCAACGCTGGGGCATTCCCGGCGAGAGCTTCGAGCCGGATCGCTGGCTGGTCGATGGCGACCAGGTGACGGTCGGCAATCTGACCTTCGACGTCTATCATTGCCCCGGCCACACACCGGGCCATGTCGTCTTTCACCATGCGCCAAGCCAGCTGGCGATCGTGGGCGACGTGCTGTTCAAGGGCTCGATTGGCCGCACCGATTTCCCGCGCGGCAACCATCAGGACTTGATCGATGCGATCACCGGCAAGCTCTGGCCGCTCGGCGGCCAGACCGCCTTCGTCCCCGGCCATGGCGAGATGAGCAATTTCGCCTATGAACGGCGCACCAACCCCTATGTGGCCGATTCCGTTCTCGGTTAAACGCGCGCCATCGCCGGCGGGGCAGGCACGGCGCGAGTCGCGCCATAGGCGATATAGAGCGCCGCGACCGCCAAGCCGAGCATCACGATCCAGGTGAGCAGCGCGCCGCCCGCGCGCCACACCGTCGGCTTGTCCGCGTCCATGCCAAAGCCATGGGCGATTCGCGCCAGCGCATAGATCATCGCCCCGATCCACAGCCACAGCGGCGCGCCGATCGCCATTTCGATCAGGCCGAAGAGAATCAGCACGATCGGCGTATATTCAATGAAATTGGCGTGCGCCCGCATCCGCCGTGCCAGCAGCATGTTCCCCGAGTCGCCGTGCAAAAGCTTCGCGCCCACGCGGATTCGCGCGCAGCGCACCGCCAGCCAGAAATTGATGAGCGCACAGGCAGCAGCCAGTGTAAGCGTGATCGGCAACAACATGGGCATCCCCCTATCCAACGGGTCGCCACCATAGGCGCGGCGGGCCGGCGGGCAAGGAAGGACTTGCACCATCTTCAAAAACGGCTATAGGCGCAGGGCTTCGCGATCACCCGGGCCGCATGGTCTGCGGCACCCGTGCCGTCGGCGTCTCATTTGGAAACCGGCCAGTCGCATAACCAGATTTAATTACGGAAACAGGTGCCGACATGGCTGTCCCCAAAAGGAAAACTTCCCCGTCCAAGCGTGGCATGCGTCGCAGCCACGATTCGCTGCGCGTCGAAGCATTCCAGGAATGCTCGAACTGCGGTGAACTGAAGCGTCCCCACAATCTGTGCGACGCGTGCGGCCATTATAACGGCCGCGAAGTCATCGCCGTCGGGGCGTAAGACTTTTTCGATCTCCGCAAAGGGGTGATCTCAGTGTCCAGCCAACCGCGAATCGCAATTGACGCGATGGGCGGGGATGAAGGCGTGCGGGTGATGATGGCAGGCGTTGCGCTTGCCCGTCGCCGGCACGAAGGACTCCGCTTCACCCTTTTCGGCGACGAGACCCGGATCAAGGCGGCTCTCGACAACCACCCCAATTTGCGGGCGGCGTCGGAAGTCGTGCATTCCGATACGATCGTCGAGGGCACGGACAAGCCCAGCGTCGCGATTCGCAAGAAGAGCAGCTCGATGAGCATGGCGATCAACGCCGTGAAATCGGGTGATGCCGGTGCGGCGGTTTCCGCCGGCAATACCGGTGCGCTCATGGCGATGGCGAAGCTGGCGCTGCGCACCATGCCCGGCGTCGATCGCCCTGCGCTGGCAGCGATGCTGCCGACCCTTGGCGACAATGATGTCGTCATGCTCGACCTTGGTGCCAATACCGAGTGCGATGCGCGCAATCTCGTCCAGTTCGCGGTGATGGGGGCGGCTTATGCCCGCATCGCCCTCGATCTGGAGCGGCCGCGCGTCCGCCTGCTCAACATCGGCACCGAAGAGCTCAAGGGCACGGACGAGATCCGTGATGCCGCCGCCGTGCTGCGCGCAGCCGACACCCTGCCATTCTCGTTCGACGGCTTTACCGAAGGCGACAAGATCGGCCGCGGCGAAACCGACGTGATCGTGTGCGACGGCTTCTCGGGCAATGTCGCGCTCAAGACGGCCGAGGGCACCGCGCGCTTCGTCGCCGACCTGCTGCGCCGCGCCTTCTCCAGTTCGCTGCGGTCCAAGATCGGCTTCCTGATCTCGAAGCCGGCGATGCACCTGCTCAAGCATCATCTTGATCCCAACAATCATAATGGCGCCGTCTTCCTCGGCCTCAACGGGGTCGTGGTGAAAAGCCATGGCAGCGCTGACGCCAAGGGCGTGGCCAATGCGGTGCATGTCGCCGCCCGCCTGCTGGAAGAGGATATCACGCGACGCATCGCCGCCGATATGGCCGGGGTGCAGGATCTGTCCGCCGTCGCGTCCAAATTGGAGCTGCCCGTCAAGTGATGCGTCGATCCGTTCTCCTGGGCACGGGCTCGGCCCTGCCCGCACGCGTCGTCACCAATGCGGAGCTGGCGCAGACCGTCGACACCAGCGACGAATGGATCGTCGAACGGACCGGCATCCGCACCCGCTATATCGCCGGCGAGGGCGAGACCACGACCACGCTGGCGACCGATGCCGCCAAGCGCGCGCTGGAGGCCGCCGGCCTTGCCGCGCAGGATATCGATCTCATCATCCTGGCGACCGCCACCCCGGATCAGACCTTCCCGGCCAGCGCCACCCTGGTTCAGGCCGCGCTCGGCATCGATGACTGCGTCGCCTTCGACGTTGCTGCCGTCTGCTCGGGCTTCCTTTATGCGATGACCGTCGCCGATTCGATGATCCGCTCGGGCGCGGCGCAGCGCGCGCTGGTGATCGGCGCGGAAACCTTCAGCCGCATCCTCGATTGGGAAGACCGCGCCACCTGCGTGCTGTTCGGCGATGGCGCCGGTGCCGTCGTGCTCGGCGCGGAAGAAAGCGCGGACGGCCAGCGTGGCATCCTCGCTGCCAAGCTGCATGCCGATGGTCGCCACAACCAGCTTCTCTATGTCGATGGCGGTCCCTCGACCACTCAGACCGTGGGCAAGGTCCGCATGAAGGGGCAGGAAGTGTTCCGCCATGCAGTGGTGAATCTCGCCACCGTGCTCAAGGAAGTGATGGCGATGGCGGAGATGACGCCCGCCGACATCGACTGGCTGGTGCCGCACCAGGCCAATGCCCGGATTCTCGACGCGACCGCGCGCAAGCTCAAGCTGTCCCCGGACAAGGTCGTCATCACCGTCGACCAGCATGCCAACACTTCGGCCGCCTCGGTGCCGCTGGCACTGGACGCCGCGACCCGCGATGGCCGGATCAAGGTCGGCGATCTGATCGTGCTGGAAGCGATGGGCGGCGGCTTCACCTGGGGCGCCTGCGTCCTGCGGGTCTGATACGGCGGCGAAACGATCGCCCCTACGTATCTGACCTGCTTGCCGAATCACCCAACATGCATCACATTTGTGTCGCAATCATTTGCCCCGGCAGATGATGCAGGGGGGCACATTGGGGATTTGCGATGACCGGCACTGGCACACTGACCCGCGCTGATCTGGCGGAGAGCGTCAATCGTCACATTGGCTTGTCCCGCGCGGAAGCGGCGGCACTGGTCGAATCGATCCTGGAACATATGTCGACTGCGCTGGAGCGCGGCGAAAATGTGAAAATTTCGAGTTTCGGTACCTTCGTCCTGCGCGACAAGAATGAGCGCATGGGGCGCAACCCGAAGACCGGGATCGAGGTGCCGATCGAGCCGCGCCGGGTGCTCACATTCCGCGCGAGCCAGACGATGCGGGACCGGGTTGCCTCGACCTGAGGCAATTCGGTCAACTTTTGTAATATTGTCGCCTGTTTACCGTAGTTGACCTTTGCGGGGCTATGGGTGCAACATTGTGCCCATGGAAAAGGCCGAGGGCGCATTTCTGACCATCAGCGAACTGGCGACAGAGCTGGGTCTTGCCCAACATATTTTGCGCTATTGGGAAACCCGCTTTCCCCAATTGCGTCCGCTCCAGCGATCGGGCAACCGGCGCTACTATCGCCCTGCCGATGTGGCGCTGGCGCGGCGCATCAACCAGCTGCTCAATGTCGAGGGCTTCACCGTCAAGGGCGCGCAGAAGGCGCTGGCCGACGGCACGGACGACATGGCGGTTGATCCGCTGCCCGCCGCGACGCCGGAGCCGGACCTGATCGCCCGGCTCGAAGCCATCCGGGCCGATCTGGCGCGCGCCTTGGGTCGCTGATCGCGATCAGAGCATCCGGGCATAGACAAGGTCGCGGAACGGCACGTCCCCGACCATGAAGGTCAGTTCGCCAATCTCGACAAAATCATGCCGGGCATAGAAGCGCCGCGCCCGATCATTCTGCGGATAGACGGCCAGCAGCAGCCGGCGTGCGCCGCGTCGCCGGGCTTCCGCAAGCACCAGCGCCATCAGCGCGTCGCCATTGCCGCCGCCCTGCCATCCGCTCAGCAGATAGATGCGCTTGAGTTCGACATCCGTTCGGTCGTCGGTCGGCACCGGCAGGTCGGGCGGTGTGATCAGCGCATAGCCGACCGGCGCGCCCAGTGGCGTCTCGCCGATCAGGATCGTCTGGGCCGGATCGGCCAGCGCGGCACGATAATAGTCCTCGCCATGCGCTTTGCGGATATGGGCGACCAGCGCCTCGCCGGGGTGGTCATGGGCAAAGCTCGCCAGGAAGGTGGCGCCGCCCAATATCGCCAATGCGGCGGCGTCGGAGGCGACAGCCGGCCGCCAGTGAATTGGCGTGGTCAAGCTCAGCGCGATCCCGGACCCAGGGCCGGGTCCAGGTCGCGGGGGCGGGTGAAGCTCAGCAATGTGCCGCACCTGTCCGTCGTCGCGTCCCACTGGTCGATGGCGAGATCCATCACCGCGATGCTGGCGGTCGGGAATTTGATCTCCACATCCTCCCGCAGCGGATTGGCGCCATCATCGGGGACCAGGCTCAGGATCAGTTCCTCGAAGCCGGGATTATGCCCCGCCATCAGTACGCTGTCCGCCTCGTCCGGCAAATCGCGCAGCACGTCGATCAGGGTCGGGGCAGAGGCCAGATAGATGCGTCGGTCCCAGCGCGCGTCCAGCGTTTCGCCATAGCCGGTGAAGAAGGTGTCGAGCGTCTGGACGACGCGGGCAGCGGGGGATGCGACCAGCAGGTCGAACCGCATATCCTTGCGCGCGGCGAACTGGCCCATCAGCAGCGCGGCCTTTTCCCCCCGGCGGTTGAGCGGCCGGTCGAAATCCCGCGCGACCGGATCGTCCCAATCGGACTTGGCATGGCGCAACAGGGTCAACCGCTTCATTCTCGCTCCAGCTCCTCGCGCCTTGTCGCGGCGGGTATCTCCGGCCGACTCGCAAAAACGCAGAAAACAAAGGCGCCATGCCCTGTCGGGTCACCGCATGCCGGGTTCGCTTCCCTGATGCCCTACCGCTGTTCGGTCGCCAAGACCAGCGTCCTGCATGTCCCGCGCCTGCATCTTTGCGCTGACGGCGATGATCGCCTCGTCCAGCGTCAGCCGGCGGATCGGCGTGCCCGGCGGGAAGGCGCTCAGCAGCCGGCTCGGCATGGCGGCGGACAGGATCACGAAACTGCCCTTGTCCTCGGCGCGGCGGATCAGTCGGCCGAACGCCTGCGCCAGACGCGCCCGGATCAGCCGGTCGTCATAGGCGCTGCCACCCCCCGCCAGGCGCCGGGCGGCATGCAGCACGGTCGGCTTGGACCAGGGCACGCCCTCCATCACCACCAGTCGCAGCGAATGGCCGGGCACGTCGACGCCATCGCGCAGCGCGTCGGTGCCCAACAGCGAAGCACGCGGATCGTCGCGGAAGATATCGACCAATGTGCCGGTATCCATCGGATCGACATGCTGGGCATAGAGCGGCAGGCCGGCGCGGGCGAGCCGGTCGGCGATGCGCGCATGCACCGCCCGCAGCCGCCGGATTGCGGTGAACAGGCCCAGCGTGCCGCCACCCGATGCCTCGATCAGCCGGGCATAGGCGCCCGACATGGCGGCGATGTCGCCGCGCTTGATGTCGGTGACGATCAGCACCTCGGCCCGGCCGGGATAATCGAACGGGCTGGCCGCCTCGAACCGCTCGGCGCTGTGGGGCAGGTGGGTGACGCCGCTGCGCGCCTCGGCATTGGACCAGTCGCCACCACCCTTCAGCGTGGCGGAGGTGACGATCACGCCCTGCGCGGGTTGCAGCACCGCCTCGGCCAGCGGCCGGGTCGGGTCGAGCCAATGGCGGTGCAGGCCGATATCATATTCGCGCCCTTCCACACGATCGACGGTCATCCAGTCGACGAAATCGGGGTCGGCCGGGCCGCCGATCCGCGCCAGCAGCGCGAGCCAGGCGCTGATCAGGTCGCGGCGCCAGCCCAGCGATCCGATCGCCCCTTCGATCCGCGCCCGCGCCGCGCCGTCGAGCCAGTCGGGCGCATCCTCCAGCACGGCCTCCAGCCGCTTGGACAGGCGGACAAGCGGTTTCAGCAATGCATCGAGCGCGATCGCCGCTTCCTGCGCCGCCTCGACCAGCGGGCCATCGGGTTCGGCCAGTTCGGTCTCCAGCCCATAGCCGGCATCCGCCTCGCCGCTGTCGGCGGCGCGCGCGAAGACGGTGCCGCGCACCGTGGCGAGCAATTCCTCCAGCGGACCGAAAGGCTCACCTGCCACGATTCGCTTCAACCAGTCGTCGGCGGGCAAAGCGCGCGCAGCTTCGACCGCGGTGCGGATCGCCTCGCCGCCTTCCTCGTCATAGCTGGCAAGGTCCGACAGGCGCGCGGCCAGGCCCCGGCGGCGGCCGCGCGATCCGCCTTCCGGTCCCATCACCCAGCGCCGCAGTTCGATCGCCTCCTGCCCCGACAGCGCGACCGAAAAGGTCGAATCGGCGGCGTCGAACAGATGATGGCCCTCGTCGAAGACGATGCGCTGCGGACGCTGCCCGGTCTCGCGACCGCGCGCAGCGTTGATCATCACCAGCGCATGATTGGCGATGACGATATCCGCCTCGGCCGATGCCCGCGCCGACCGTTCAATGAAGCATTTCCGATAATGGGGGCAGCCGGCATAGATGCACTCGCCGCGCCGGTCGGTCAGCGCGGTGGAGCCGTTGCGCCGGAACAGGATGGGCAGCCAGCCGGGCAGGTCGCCGCCGACCATGTCGCCATCCTTGGAGAAGGCGGCCCAGCGCGCGACCAGTTGCGCCAATATGGCGGCGCGGCCGGCAAAGCCGCCCTGCAACGCATCTTCCAGATTGAGCAGGCAGAGATAATTTTCCCGCCCCTTGCGCACCACCACGCGTCGCGCGGCGGTCGCCGGATCGGAGAAGAGGCGCAGCGATTCCCGGTCGAGCTGGCGTTGCAGCGCCTTGGTATAGGTGGATATCCACACCGTGCCCTGCGCCTGCGCGGCCCAGAGCGAGGCGGGGGCGAGATAGCCCAGCGTCTTGCCGATGCCGGTGCCGGCTTCCGCCAGCAGCATATTGGGCTGGTCGCGATGCGTGCGCGGGCGAAAAGCCTCCATCGCGGCGGCGGCATAGGCGCGCTGGCCGGGACGGGGTTCGGCGCCCGGTCCGGTCAGGCTGTCGAGCCGCGCCAGCACCGCATCCTCCTCCATCGCCACGGTGCGCGGAGCAGGGCGGGGCGCTGCCTCCTCCCATTCGGGCAGCTTGGAAAAGAGCCAGCGTTCGGCCTCCGCCGGGCGGCTGATGCGCGGCGCGACGAGCGGCGACCAGGGCCAGCGCAGCCGGTGCAGCGCCTGCGCCGCGGTCCAGCCGCCTTCTCTTTCTTTCCATTCCGGGGAATCGAGCCGGTCGAGCAGCGCGCGCGCCGCCATCTGCAGCAGGGCTGGGATATCACCTTCCTGTGCCGGCTGCGGCAGGTCCAGCGCCTCGGCCAGCCCCTTGGGCGTGGGCACCAGGAAGCGCGCGGGATGGACGAAGGCCCAGAGTTCCAGCAGGTCGAGGCCATTGAGATCGGGATAGCCCAGCCGCTGGCCGGTCAGCGGCGCATTGAGCAGCAGCGTCGGCGTCTCGGCGGTGCGGGCAATGGCCTGCCCCTTGGCGACGCCCATGGTGCGGCTGCCTTCGCGCAGCCAGATGCCGCCATGGCTGGCATGGAGGGCGGGCAGGGCAGCAGGATCGATCACCCGCCCGGCTTAGGGCAAGGCGAACAAAAGGGAAACCGAAATGCGCTGATCAATTGACCCGGCGGCCAAAACCCATGGGGCCGGAATAGACGAAGGCGGGCGTAGCCGGTCGGGGCTGGAACGCCACCGGCGCGCGGCGGGCCAGGCGCGCCATTTCCAGCTGCTCGAACAACGGCCCTTCGGTCAGGATATAGGGGAAACGGATGCCCATCCGGTCCTCTTCCGACCAGCGCACCGTGCCGAACACGCTATAGCCATCAATATCCAGCTGACACTGGCTTCCGGTCGGCAGCGAACAGCCGACGACCTGCGCGCCGCCCGCGCTCAAGTCGACGATCGTCCCTTCCAGGCTGTCGAGCACGGTCGTGATGGTGATCGCGATATCGACGGGAATCCGTTCGCGGCTGCGGGGTGTCTGCATGGGAGCCTCCATATGACCAGACCATGGAGGAACAGGGTGAACAAAATCTAAATATGAAGCCCGGTTTAACGCGTTTTTGCCTCCAAAAGCCGTTCCCTTTCGGCCCTTGCGGCGGTAGGGGCTTTGGCATCATGACCATATCCGACATTCTCCGCACCGCCGCGAACGCGTCCAAGGCCTGGCCCTATGAGGAGGCGCGCAAGCTTCTCAAGCGTTACCCCAATGGCGCGCCGGAGAAAGGCCATATCCTGTTCGAAACCGGCTATGGCCCGTCGGGCCTGCCGCATATCGGCACCTTCAACGAAGTGCTGCGCACCACCATGGTCCGCAACGCCTTCCACGCGCTGTCGGACATTCCGACCCGGCTGGTGGCGTTCAGCGACGATCTGGACGGCTTCCGCAAGGTGCCGGACAATGTGCCCAACCAGGCGATGCTGGCCGACTATCTGGGCAAGCCGCTGACCCAGGTGCCCGATCCGTTCGAGAAATATGAAAGCTTCGCGCATCACAATAATGCGATGCTGCGCGAATTTCTCGACAGCTTCGGCTTCGACTATGAGTTCGTGTCCGCGACCGAACGCTATCAGGCCGGCGCCTTCGACGAAGCGCTGCGCCAGGTGCTGCGCCGCTATCAGGCGATCATGGACATCATGCTGCCGACCCTGCGCAAGGAACGGCAGGCGACCTATTCGCCGGTGCTGCCGATCAGCCCGAAAAGCGGCATCGTGCTGCAGGTGCCGGTCGAGGTGGTCGATGCCGAGGCCGGTATCGTCCGCTTCGTGGACACTTCCGTTCCTGGGGGCGAGACGATCGAACAGTCGATCCTGGGCGGCGGCGCGAAGCTGCAGTGGAAGGTCGACTGGGCGATGCGCTGGTATGCGCTGGGCGTCGACTATGAAATGGCGGGCAAGGATCTGATCGATTCGGTCACCCAGTCGTCGAAGATCTGCCGCGCGCTCGGCGGCCGCCCGCCCGAGGGTTTCAATTACGAGATGTTCCTCGACGAAAAGGGCGAGAAGATCTCCAAGTCCAAGGGCAATGGCCTCAGCCTGGAGCAGTGGCTGACCTATGGCCCGCAGGAAAGCCTGGCCTTCTACGCCTATCGCGAGCCCAAGAAGGCCAAGCAGCTGCACATGGGCGTGATCCCGCGTGCGGTCGACGAATATTGGCAGTTCCGCGGCAATTATCCCAAGCAGGCGATCGAGCAGCAGCTGGGCAACCCGGTCCATCATATCCATGATGGCAAGCTGCCGCAGGGCGAGCTGCCGGTGACCTTCGGCCTGTTGCTCAATCTCGTCGGCGTGATGGGCGATGCCAGCCGTGAGCAGGTGTGGAGCTATCTCCAGAATTATGTCCCTGGCGCCAGCGCGGAAACCTATCCCGAACTGGACGCGCTGATCGGCCATGCGCTCGCCTATCATCGCGATTTCGTCGCGCCGACGCTTCAGCGCCGGGCGCCGCACGCCAACGAAGCCGCCGCACTGCGCCAGCTGGACGAAGAACTGGCCGCCTTGCCGGCCGATGCCAGCGCGGAGGATATCCAGAATATCGTCTATGCCATCGGCAAGGATGAAGCCTTTGGCTTCGCCGAACTGCGCGACTGGTTCAAGGCGCTCTACCAGACGCTGCTGGGTGCCGATCAGGGGCCGCGCATGGGCAGCTTCATCGCGCTCTACGGCATCGACAACAGCCGCAAGCTGATTGCGCAGGCGCTCGCCGCCTGATCGGAAAGAAGCGGGGGAACCATCGCGCGCGAGGGGCGTTTCGCGAACGGTCCACCCCCCTTTCGGACTGATGGCGTGCCTGGCACGGCATCGGCCGCGCCCGCCCGGAAACGGGGGGCGCGGCCAAGGGGGTAAAGAAAGGCCCCGGACATCGCTGTCCGGGGCCTTTTCTGTTTCGTCGTCCGGCTTACCAGAAGAAGCCGCGATGGACGGTCATGACCCGGCCGGTGCGCACATTCACCAGCAGCACGTCGTTATAGTGGCGGACCCAACGCTGATTGGCGGCCGGACGGGGCAGGCGATAGCGATAGGGATCGGCGATATAATAGCGCGAGCTATAATAGGCCGGGCGAAGCTGGGCGCCGGCATTCCAGCGCGAATAGCGGAAGGGCGCATTCCAGTTGCCGCCGCGATAGACGTCGCGATGGCTGCGGCGATAATCCTGCCAGTCTTCGCGCGCTTCCTGGCGGGAGTCGCGGACGTCGCGACGGGCTTCCTTCACATCGCGGCGATCGCCATAGCGCTGGGCTGCGCGCAGGTCGCGCTGGTCTTCGCGCAGCCGCTGCTCGCTGCGGCGGGCCTCGCCATAGGACTGGGCGGAAGCGACGCTGGGGACGACGGTGGCCGCAAGAAGGCCAAGGATGATGATCTTGCGCATATTTCTACTCCCATCAATCTGGAGGCTCGGGGACGCTTCAAACCGCTTCAAGCGGGGCAGGTTCCCTTACCAACATGTTGAATATGGAGTGGATTCGCTGAACCGTCCGGGAACGGCGCTGTCAGGAACCAGTCATTTATGTCGCAAAGTGTAATGGCACGCGACGTTTGGATCAGCGAACCCAGGGGCGTTCGCGAAACCATTTGGTCACGACATATTTGGTGCCCTGCGTCACCGGTCGGGCGGCGTGCAGGCTATAGGGGTTGGGCGCGCCGTCGGGCTTCAGGTTATTCCAGATCAGGATCATCCCCTCGATCGGCGGCACCATGAATTCGCAGCGCGGAAAATGGGTCTCGCCCCCGCCCTCGACCGGCGAGAGATAGATCATCGCCGTCCAGTTACGCTGGCCACCGGTCTTGCGCATCTCGGGCCAATAGCTGGCATTGACCGGGAAATAGTCGCAATGGACCTTATATTCCTGGCCCTGGGTGTAACGCTGCCCCTGCAATGTCTCGCCATGGTCAGGCTCCAGCCCGGTCATCGCACAGATGCGGGCGCTGATCGCATGGACCAGCGGGTCTTCCCGGTCGAGATTGCAGCTGTGGCTGGTGCGATAATCGGCATTTTCCCGGCCGGTGAACAAAGTCGATGGCTGGGCGCCGGCATCGATGATCGCGCGCATCACCGCGCATTCTTCGGCGCCCAGGAAATCCTGCCGCCCATAGATTTCCAGATGGGGGCTGTCGATGCGGCTGACCAGCGGGTTGCGGTTCAGTTTCTCGCGCACCCGATCGCCGATCGCGGCGCGGGCCGGCGACGGGGTGCCGCCATCATCCACTATCTCGTTCATGCCGTCTCCCTGCCATTTCCCGTCGGCGCTGCGCAATGAAAAAGGGCCCGGTGCGGTGTCGCACCGGGCCCAGTGTCCTGAAGGCCAGTTCAGGAGGCTGTCACCAGAAGAAGTTGCGGATCACGTCGACGACATAGCCATCGCGGATATCGACCAGCAGCGCGTCGTCATAATAGCGGATCCAGCGCATCGTCCCGTAAGCCGGCGGCAGGCGGTAGTAATAAGGGTCGTTCAGCCAGTAGCTGCTGCCATAGAGCGGACCCGACAGGAACACGCCGATCGAGAAGCTGCGATAGCCATAATTCCAGCCCGACGGCGCATAATAGCGGCCCATGCGATAGCGGTCGCCATAGCGGCTGCGATAGCCATACCAGTTATAGCGCCGGTCCTGGCGCCAGCCATTGTCCCAGCGGCGCTGGTCGGCCCAACGGGTGCGATCGTCATAGCGGCGGCCACCATTGTTCCAGTTGCCGGGATAGCCGGGGCGATCGCCGCGCCGGTCATTGTCGCTCCAGCGCCGATCGTCGGGGCGACCGTCGCGATTGCGGTCGTTCCAGTCACGACCGTTGCGATCGCGGTCCCAGACCTGCCGATTCCAGTCGGATCGGCTATCCGGCCGCGCGTCTACCCTGCGCCCATCGCCGCGCCTGTCGGGGCGGTCGGTCGGCTGCATGCCGGGGTTCGGATTGCCGGGACGCTGCCAATTGCTATTGGGGCGATCGGCGCGCTGGTCGGGTCGCTGGTCCGGCCGGCTGACCCGCTCCGGGCCACCCTGCCAGCGCTGCGCGGGCGCCGCCATTTGCGGACGTCCGCCACGGTCTCCGCCACGGTCACTACCGCCGCGATCGCCACCGCCCTGCCAGCGGGTGCCGCCTTGCGGCCCACGCATGTCTCCGCCCCGGTTCCCCGGATTGCCGGCACCGCGCTCGCCGTGCTGGCCGCCACCATTGTCGCCACGCTGGGCATAGGCGGGTGCCGCGCCGCTCAGCAGCGTTGCACCCATCAGGCCAGCCAGCATCCATTTCCTCAGCATCGTTCAGATTCCTCGTGCGGGAACCGTCTGTTCCCTTCATGCCGCATCCCTACGCGGATGGCGATGTCGCGATGCTGAACTCTCCTGTCAGCGATTTGAAAGATTCTTTCCCGGAACAATGGACAATCTGGATCATTCCATCCATGCCATCATCTTGCATCGGAAAAGCCCGATAAATGGGCTGTTCGGCGCAAAGCTGATCCAGATCAGTGCAGTGCCGACGAACAACCATTAGGACCAACGGGTGATAAGAACCGCCGATGCCGGCCGCATAAGACAGGCCCTGCGCGCCGCGACGATGGAGAGCCATCAACGGGTCGATGACCTGTTTTCCCATTTTTCGCTCGCTTCCGCGCCCGATTACCGCGCCTTTCTGCGCGCCCATGCCCGCGCGCTGGTCACACTCGAACCGGTCGCCCAGCCCGATTCGCCGCGCCTCTCACTGATGGCGCAGGATCTGGCGGCCTTGGGGGAGGCTATGCCTGCTCCGTTGCCTATGCCGTCCACGGGCGGCGACGGCTTTCGTTGGGGTTTGCTCTATGCGCTCGAAGGATCGCGTCTGGGCGGCGCGATGCTCGCGCGTCAGGTCGCCGATGACTTGCCCCGCGCCTATCTGTCCGCCGTTCATGGCAAGGGCGGCTGGGTCGCGTTCCAGCAGCAACTGGATGATGCAGCGGCCCAGGGTGATGCAGCCTGGCTGGATGAGGCGATTGCCGGGGCGCAGGCCGCCTTCACCCTGTTCGAAGCCGGCGCGTGCGCCGAGCGGGAGGTCGCCTGTGACTGATGTGACCAGCCCGGAAGCCCAGGGCTTCGCCGTCGACATCAATAATTGCGATCGCGAGCCGATTCATGTGCTCGGCACGGTCCAGCCCTTCGGCTTTCTCGTTGCCCTGACCGCCGACTGGCTGGTGTCGCGCGTCTCGACCAACAGTGCCGACCATATCGGCCTGGCGCCGGACCAGATGCTGGGCCAGCCGGTCAGTGCCATCTTCACGGCCGATGCGATCCACACGCTGCGCAACCGGATCACCCTGCTGCGTGGCCCCGATTCGGTGGAGCGGGTCTTCTCGCTGCCGCTGGTGGAGGGGGGCGCACCGTTCGACGTGGCCGTCCATTTCTCCGGCCAACTGGTGGTGATCGAGGCGGAACCCGCCGTGCCCGACGAGATGGAGGCCAGTTCCATGGTCCGCTCGATGGTTGCACGGCTGGCGCAGGCGGATGGCATGACCGCCTTCCTGCGCGATGGCGCACGCCAGGTGCGGGCGCTCACCGGCTTCGATCGGGTGATGGTCTATCGCTTTGCCGACAATGGCGATGGCGAGGTGGTGGCGGAGGCCCTGCGCCCCGGCATCGACAGTTTCTTCGGCCTGCATTATCCGGCCTCCGATATCCCGGCGCAAGCGCGCGCGCTCTACATCCGCAACATCTTCCGAGTGATTGCGGACATCAACGCGCCGCCGGTGCCGGTCATCCCGACCCTCGATCCCGCCGGCGCCGCGCTCGACATGTCGCTCTGCGTCACCCGCGCGGTGTCGCCGATCCATATCGAATATCTGCGCAACATGGGGGTGGGGGCCTCGCTCTCCATCTCGATCATCGTCGACGGCAAGCTGTGGGGGCTGTTCGCCTGCCATCATTATGCGCCGCGCCTGCCCAGCTTCGCGCAGCGCAGTGCCGCCGAACTGTTCGGCCAGATCTTCTCGATGATGCTGGAAGGGCGCGAGCGGGCGGAAACTGCCAGCTATGAGGGCAAGGCCCGCCAGGTCGCCGACCGGCTGCTCTCTGCCGTCGCGCAGGATCATGACCTGATGTCCAACGCCCGCTGGCTGGGCGACATCATCTTCGACACGATTCCCGCCGATGGCGTGGGCATCTATATCGACGGGCAGATGACCCTGTCGGGCCTGACCCCGGACGAACCGTCCTTCGCCGCGATCGTCTCGATGCTCAATCGGACGGCCGCCAGCCAGGTTTACACCACCGACAGCATCGCCCGCATCATGCCGGAAGCCCTGGCCCATGCCGATCGTGCCGCCGGCCTGCTCGCCATTCCGATCTCGCGCCGGCCGCGCGACTATGTCGTGCTGTTCCGCGCCGAACAGCTGCGTTCGGTCCGCTGGGCCGGCAAGCAGGACAAGCATATCGAATATGGCCCCAACGGCCCGCGCCTGACCCCGCGCAAGAGTTTCGAGGAATGGTCGGAACTGGTGAAGGGCACGGCCGTCGCCTTCATGCCGGCCGAACTGCGTGTTGCCGAAGCGCTGCGCACGGCGCTGCTGGAAGTGATCCTGCGCCTGTCCGATTCCGCTGACGAGGAACGGCAGCGCGCGCATGAAAAGCAGGAATTGCTGATCGCGGAACTCAACCATCGCGTCCGCAACATCCTCGCGCTGATCCGTGGCCTGATTTCCCAGACCCGCGACAGCGCCATGTCGGTCGACCAGTTCATCGGCACGCTGGAAAGCCGCGTCCATGCGCTGGCCCGTGCCCATGACCAGATCACCGCCGATCGCTGGGCGCCCGCGCGCCTCTATGACCTGATCGAGGTGGAGGCTGGCGCCTATCTGGGCGACCGGCGTGACCGGGTGAAGCTGACCGGTCCCAATGTGCTGCTGACCCCCGCCGCCTTCACCGTGCTGGCGCTCGTCATCCACGAACTGCTGACCAATGCCGCCAAATATGGCGCGCTGTCCGACAATGGATCGGTGGCGATCGACTGGCATGTCGATGCCGAGGGCAGCCTGCTGCTCCACTGGCTGGAAAGCGGCGGCCCGGCGGTCGTCGCGCCCTCGCGCCGGGGCTTCGGCTCGACCGTGATCGAGCGTTCCATTCCCTATGATCTGGATGGCCGGGCAGAGGTCAATTATCGGCTGGCGGGGCTGGAGGCGCGCTTCTGCATTCCGTCCGCCCATGTCGCCTCGATCCTGCCCGACGTGGCCGGCACCGATCGCGCCAAGCCGGCGCCCGCTCCCTCGCCGCATCTGCTCAAGGGGCGACAGATTTTGCTGGTCGAGGATAATATGATCATCGCCATGGATGGCGAGGATGCGCTGCGTGACCTGGGCGCGCAGGTGGTCACCGCCGCCAGCATCGGCCGCGCGCATGAGGCGATCACGCTCCATCCGGTCGACCTCGCCGTGCTCGACTTCAATCTGGGCAATGAAACCAGCCTGCCGATCGCCGACATGCTGGCGGAACGCGGCGTGCCTTTCCTGTTCGCCACCGGCTATGGCGACGGGCTCGACCTGCCGGATCGCTTCAGCGACGTTATCCTGCTCAAGAAACCCTATTCGGGTGCGACCCTGGCCCAGGCCATCGCCCCGATGCTGGCCAGGGGCTGACAGGAAACAGTCGGTTTCCGCCTGGCGCGTTGCGCGGGCGGCGCCGACGTCCGATCTAGGCAGGCATGAAACAGCCAGCCTTGTTCATCCCCCATGGCGGTGGTTCCTGCTTCTTCATGGACCCCGCCGATCCCCAGCACCCGCATAGCGACGCCATGTGGCAGCCGATGCAGGACTATCTCGCCGGCCTGATCGCCGACCTGCCGGAACGGCCGCGCGCGATCCTGCTGGTGTCGGGTCATTGGGAAACGCCCGGCTTCACCGTCCATGACGGTAGCCGGCCGCCCTTGCTGTTCGACTATTTCGGCTTCCCGCCGCACACCTATCAGCTTCGCTGGGACGCGCCGGGCGCACCCGCGCTTGCCGATCGTGCGGCCGAACTGCTGGAACAGGCGGGCTTTCCCACAGCGCGCGAATCCGAACGGGGCTGGGACCATGGCGTCTTCATCCCGATGAAGGTCGCGCTGCCCGATGCCGACATTCCGGTCGCCCAGCTATCCTTGCGCCGCGATCTCGATCCGGCGGCCCATATTGCTGCCGGTCGCGCACTGGCTCCCTTGCGCGACGAAGGCGTGCTGATCGTCGGATCGGGCATGAGCTTCCACAATCTGCGTGTGCGCGGCGCGATGGCGACGGCGCCCTCGCTTGAGTGGGACGATGCGCTGCGCGATGCGGTGACCGATCCCGATCCGACTCGCCGCGCGGCGCGCGTCGCCGCCTGGGATCATCTGCCCCATGCCCGCTTCGCCCATCCGCGCGAGGAACATCTGCTGCCGCTGATGGTGGCGCTGGGGGCCGGCGGCGAGGATGCCGCGATCTGTGCCCATCGCAGCACGGTGCTGGGCTGGACGGTTTCCGGCTATCGCTTCGGCTGAATGTCGATTGGCCCTAGGGCTTGCGCAGCGCCGGTACGGTGCGCACCGCCTCGTCCGGCGTGATGCCGGGCGGCGGTGCGGCCTGGATCGGACCGTCGCCGGCCTGGTCCTCGCCGCGCATGATCCGGCCGGCACGCTTGATCGCGCCGCGCAGCCGGGGATAGACGCCGCAGCGACAGATATTGGTGATCGCCGCATCGATCTCCGCATCGGTCGGGTCGTTGGTCCGACGCAGCAATACCGACGCCGCCATGATGATGCCGGACATGCAGTAACCGCATTGCGAGACATTCTCGGCCGCGAACGCCTGTTGCAGCGGATGGCCGCGATCGGGCGACAGCGCCTCGATCGTGGTCACGAACCGGCCCTCGGTCTTGCCGATCGTCACCTGGCAGGACCGCACCGCCTCGCCGTCGATATCCACGGTGCAGGCGCCGCAATCGCCGGTGCCGCAGCCATATTTGGTCCCCGTCAGGTTCGACGCGTCGCGCAGCGCCCACAGCAGGGGCGTCTCCGGGTCCATCCGATATTGCACCGGCCGGTCGTTGACGGTGAAGCGCGTCATGCCGCCTCTTCCTCCTCCACCTTGTGGTAGAGCACTTCGTTGCGGATATGGATGGTGCGCGACGCCAGGCGGATTTCCTGGATGAAGGTGCCGAACGCGGCCGCCTGCAGCACCATCGCCAGGCTGAACAGGATCGCGACCGGCGTGCCCAGATGGGCGTTGAACAGATTGCCCGCGAACAGCAGGATGACGACCAGACAGACCGCGCAGGCCGACGCCACCGACAGGAAGATCGCGCCATTGACCACGCTCATGCGCCGGTCGAGCACGCGGATCTCGCTCACCATCCGGTCATGTTCCTTGCCGCGCGTGCTCAGCACCCATTCCTCGACCGCACGGGCGCGATCGATGATGCGCGCCAAGCGGCTGACGCAGACGTTCAGGAACGCACCGATACCGGCGAGCAGGAAGACGGGGGCAAGCGCAAGCTGGATCGTCTGGGCGACCTGGCTGACCTGCGGAAGGGGGATCATCGACTTGGTCCTCTCATCCCTCGCTTCTATCCTTGATCGCGGGCCAAGGGGCAAGGGGCACTAAAGCAAACGCCGCCGGACAAACCAATGTCCGACGGCGATCATGGTCATGGTTCGAGCGCGCCAGGCGCGTGAAGGTCAGGCTGCGCCCTTCGACGAGGGCGTGTTGACGCCCATCGACTTGAGATACTGCTTGATGTTGCGCGCCGCCTGGCGGAGCCGTTGCTCATTCTCGACCATGGCGATGCGGACATAGCCTTCGCCATCCTCGCCATAGCCCACGCCCGGCGCGACCGCGACCTTGGCATGGGTCAGCAGCTGCTTGGAAAATTCCAGGCTCCCCATGTCCTTGAGCGCGGGCGGCAGCGGCGCCCAGGCGAACATCGACGCGCGCGGCGCGGGAATGTCCCAACCAGCGCGAGAAAAGCTCTCGACCATCACGTCGCGGCGCTTGTGATAGAGTTCGCGATTCTTGGCGACGATGTCCTGCGGGCCGTTGAGTGCGGCGCAGGCCGCCGCCTGGATCGGCGTGAAGGCGCCATAATCGAGATAGGATTTCACCCGGCTCATCGCCGCGATCAGCTGCTCGTTGCCGACCGCAAAGCCGATGCGCCAGCCGGCCATCGAATAGGTCTTGGACAGGGACGTGAACTCGATCGCGACATCCTTGGCACCCGGCACCTGCAGGATGGAAGGGGTCGGATTGCCATCATAATAAAGCTCGGAATAAGCGAGGTCGCTCAGCACCCAGACCTTGTTCTCCTTCGCCCAGGCGACGAGCCGCTCGTAGAAGGCCAGGTCCACTGTTTCCGCCGTCGGGTTGGACGGATAATTGACCACCAGGATCGACGGGCGCGGCACGGTGAAGGCCATGGCGCGGTCGAGCGCGCGGAAATAATTCTCGTCCGGGGTCGTCGGCACCGACCGGATGGTCGCGCCAGCGATGATGAAGCCGAACATGTGGATCGGGTAGCTGGGGTTGGGTGCCAGCACCACGTCGCCCGGCGCGGTGATCGCGGTGGCGAGGCTGGCGAGGCCTTCCTTCGACCCCATTGTCACGACGACTTCGGTTTCCGGGTCGACATCGACGCCAAAGCGGCGGCCATAATAATTGGCCTGCGCCTTGCGGAGGCCCGGAATCCCCTTGGACTGGGAATAGCCATGGGCGTCCGGCTTGCTGGCAACTTCGACCAGCTTGGCGATGACATGATCGGGCGGCGGCAGGTCGGGATTGCCCATGCCCAGGTCGATAATGTCCTCTCCCGCGGCGCGGGCTGCGGCTCGCATCGCGTTCACTTCGGCGATGACATAGGGCGGCAGGCGCTTCATGCGGTAGAATTCTTCGGACATTATAGGGGCTTTCCTGAAAGCTCTCGGTAAGGAATAGTGCGCGGCACGCATTCGGCGTGTCACAATCTGGCTATAACCCGCCAGGCTGCGGCGCGCCAGTGAAAGCGGCTGATATCGGCAATGCCAGGAGGAGGAAGGTGGCCATGGAAACGCAGGATGTCCTGGAGCCCCATCTCCCGACCCTGGCGGAGATGCAGAAATGGACCCAGGTGCTGGGCCGCGCGCAGCAATTGATGCTGGAGCAGGCGGCGGGCGCGACCGGGCGGGTGTTGCCCTTCGATCCCGAGACCGTCGCCCGCATCCAGACCAGCTTTGCCGATGAAGGGCTGGCGCTGTGGCAGCGCTTCCTCGATTCCGGCGGCCTGCTGCGCGACCAGCCCGATCCGCCGCCGGCCGACAGCCCGGCCGCGCGCAAGGATCGGCGCTTTGCCGACCCTGCCTGGACGACCCATCCGTTCTACGACCTGATCCGGCAAAGCTATTTGCTGATCTCCGATTATCTGATGAACCTGGCCGATGCGGTCGATGGTGTCGATCCCAAGGCGAAGGCCAAGCTGCGCTTTGCCACCACGGGCATGCTCGACGCGATGGCGCCGTCCAACTTCCCGCTGATGAATCCGACGGTCGTGGAAAAGACGATCCAGAGCGGCGGCGAGAATCTGGTGAAGGGCCTTCAGCATATGCTGGCCGACATGGAGAAGGGCCAGCTCACCCATACTGACGGCACCCAGTTCGAACTGGGGCGCAACATTGCCGCGACGCCGGGCAAGGTGGTTCACGAAACCCCGCTCTACCAGCTCATCCATTATGCGCCCTCGACGGCCAAGGTGCTGGCGACCCCGCTGATCATCTTCCCGCCCTGGATCAACCGCTTCTACATTCTCGATCTCTCGCCGGAGAAGAGCTTCGTCAAATGGGCGGTGGACCAGGGGATCAGCGTCTTCCTCGTCTCGTGGAAATCGGCCGACGCCTCGATGAAGGACATGGTCTGGGACGATTATATCCTGAACGGCCAGGTCGACGCGATCGACACGGTGCGCGACCTGCTGAACGTGCCCAGCGTGCACACCATCGGTTATTGCGTGGCGGGCACGACGCTGGCCGCCACGCTGGCCTTGCTGGCCGCGCGGGGCGAAGCGGACAAGGTGGCGAGCGCGACCTTCTTCACGGCGCAAGTGGATTTCAGTGCGGCCGGCGATCTTACCCTGTTCGTCGATGACGAGCAGATGAAGCTGGTCGACCGTCTCTCCTCCAGCGGCTTCCTCGACGGGCGCTACATGGCGGCGACCTTCAACCTGCTGCGCGGGCGCGACCTCATCTGGAACTATGTCGTCAACAACTACCTGCTCGGCATGGACTATCCGCCCTTCGACCTGCTCTACTGGAATGGCGACACGACCAACCTGCCGGCGCGCTGGCATCGCGACTATCTGACCCAGCTCTATCGCGACAATATGCTGGTGGTGCCCGGCGCCATCAGCGTCGCGGGTACGCCGATCGACCTGACTCAGATCCACACCCCCGCCTATGTCCAGGCCGGCAAGGAGGATCATATCGCCCCGCTCGAAAGCGTGTGGAAACTGACCGAGCATCTCGCCGGTCCGGTCCGCTTCCTGCTGGCAGGCTCGGGCCATATCGCCGGCGTCATCAACCCGCCGGTCGCGCAGAAATATCAATATTGGACCGCCGACGCGCCGCAGCCGACGTTGGATGCCTTTGTTGCAGCTGCGCGCGAGACCAAGGGCAGCTGGTGGCCGGACTGGGCCGAATGGCTGCGCGGCATCGATTCGCACGAAGTGGCGGTCCGCGGCGCGCGCAAGCCGGGCGGCGGCAAGCTTCGGGCAATAGAAGATGCGCCCGGACGTTACGTAAAAGCCCGGTAGAGGCGCGGATTTCAGCCATTCCCCATTGGCCGCCGATCAGTGCCAAGCCATCAATATGTCTGATTTGTTGCACTGCACAATGGGCCTTGTAATCCTTTGGGATAAGGCTTATTGTGCAGTGCAACAAACGGAGGATGGTCGATGGCCGTTACCCCTAAGTCTGCGCGTGCCAAGCCGGTCGCGAAAAGCGGTTCTGCAACCTTGTCTGCCAGTGAGGCACTCAAGGCCGCTGAGTCCGCCCTGGGTGAGAAGCCAGCGCCCAAAAAGCCTGCCCCGCGCAAACCCGTCGCCAAGGCTGCTCCGGCAAAGGCGCCCGCGCCCAAGCCGGTAGCGAAGAAGCCGGCGCCGGTCGCTGCTGCTGAAGCCCCTGCTGCCGAACCGGTGCCCGTTGCCGATCCGGTGGCGGTGATCGCGGCGACGACGGCGGTCGATGCCGCACCCGAACCGATTATTGAAGAAGTAGAGGCGGTAGTGGCTCCGGAGCCTGTGTCCGCCCCGAAGACCAAAGCGAAGACGCTGCCTGCTACGGAAGGAACATTGATCATGAACGACATCATCGAAACCGGTAAGAAGTTCGCCGAAGATACCAAGGCCAAGATGGAAACGGCCTATGCCGACCTGAACGAGAAGGCGAAGGCCGGTGTCGAAAAGTCGACCAAGGCGATGGAAGAACTGAGCGACATCGCCAAGGGCAATGTCGAAGCGCTGGTGGAGTCGGGCAAGATCGCGGCCAAGGGCTTCGAGACGCTGGGCCAGGAAGCCGTCGACTACAGCCGCAAGAGCTTCGAGAAGGCGACTGCCTCGATCAAGAGCTTCTCGACCGCCAAGACCCCGACCGAATTCTTCCAGCTGCAGAGCCAGTTCCTGTCGAGCAGCTTCGACGAGTTCACCAAGGAAGCGGCCAAGAGCAGCGAAGCCTTCATGAAGCTGGCCGGCGACATCAGCCAGCCGCTGACCGCGCGCGTGACCCTGGTCACCGACAAGGTGAAGTCGCTCGCCGCCTGAGGCGGGCTGATTTTACAGCCGAATTTCCGGGCCGATATCCGGCCGGGATGACGAACAAGGGCGGTGCTCCGGTCGGAGCATCGCCTTTTTTCTCGCCGGGGAAACGTGGTTACGCAGCGATGGCATGCGGTCGGCCCCCTTGCCTTGGCAGGACAAATCGCCATATTCTTCTACATCATGAACCATCTCTTCAACGCATCGGCAGGCGCGCCCTTCAGGGCCGGTCCGGATCAGGACGATACGGGCGACAATGACCCGAACATCGGCGTCGCCACGCGTACCCGCACCCGCACCAAGAAGCCGTCGCTCTACAAGGTGCTGATGCTGAACGACGATTACACCCCGATGGAGTTCGTCGTGCATGTCCTTCAGCATTTCTTCCGCATGGATATGGAGGAAGCGACGCGGGTAATGCTGCACGTCCATCAGCGCGGCGTCGGCGTGTGCGGCATCTTCAGCTATGAAGTGGCCGAGACCAAGGTGAACCAGGTGATGGATTTCGCTCGGCAGAACCAGCATCCGCTGCAATGCACGCTGGAAAAGGCCTGATATCATCGGGTAAGGGCGCGCGCTTAACCTTTTCTTGGTCAGTGTAGCGCCTCTATTTCAATCAATTACATGATTGAAATACAATGTTTTTTCAGACTTATTCGGCATGAATGGTCCCGCTAAACGAAGTGGGGACTTCCAGCATGACGACTATCAGCAGTTACAACAACATGACCATGCCGCCATCGCCGCGCATGTCGATGACCAATCGCATCGACGCCGCGGTGGAGGCCGGCTCCATCTCGGAAACGGATGGCGACGCGCTCGAAACCGCGCTCGATTCCATCGATTCCGCGCTCGGCACCTCCGCCAGTTCGAGCAGTTCGCGGCTCGATCCGTCATCGATGAAGGATCGGATCGATTCTCTGATCGATGATCAGGTATCGGCCGGCACCCTGACCGAGGATCAGGCGGCGCAGTTGCAGAGCCTCTTTGCCCAGGGACCGGGCGGCGCGGGGGCGTCGTCCGATGGCGAAGACAGTATGAGCATCGACGGCCTGGCCGCCATGGACGGGATGCAGGGGCCGCAGGGCATGCGCGGCCCGCCGCCGCCGCGCCCGGCCGAGGACAGCAGCGATGACGACAGCGCCACCAGCGAGACGAGCGCGACCAGTGCCACCGATCAGCTGGATTCGATCATCGCCTTCCTCGAAAATCTCCGCTCCAGCCTCAGCCAGTCGCTCTACGGATCGACCAGCAGCGCCACGAGCAGCAGCAATAGCGGCCTGGTGGTCGACAGCCTCGCCTGACGGCGCGCCCATCTGACGAGCGTGGGGGCTCGCAGACATCCGGCCGGCACCATGGGCGATCGCGCGTGGCGCCGGCCGGATGAATTTTCACGATCTTGCCTTCGTTAATATCGGGGGCAGCATTTTGCCGCTAGAACAGCGGCGTGACGCAGGAGACGGCCCCTTTCATCCACGACCTTGCCGTGATCGGCGGCGGGGTGAACGGGTGCGGCATTGCGCGCGATGCGGCGGGGCGGGGGGCAAGCGTGCTGCTGCTCGAACGCGGCGACCTGGCACAGGGCACCTCCTCGGCCTCGACCAAGCTCATCCATGGCGGGCTGCGCTATCTGGAACATCGGGCTTTTGGCCTGGTCCGCGAATCCCTCGCCGAACGGGAAAGGCTGTGGCGCATCGCGCCGCACATCATCCAGCCGATGCGTTTCGTCCTGCCCTGGGTCCAGGGGCTGCGCCCGCGCTGGCTGCTGCGCCTTGGCCTCTTCCTCTATGATCATATCGGTGGCCGCCGCGCGCTGCCGGCGACGGAGGCGATCGACCTGCGCCAGCATGTCGCCGGCGCGCCGTTGCGGGCGGGATTTGGCCCCGCCTATGTCTATTCGGACGGCTGGGTCGACGACGCGCGACTGGTCATCCTCAACGCCCGCGACGCCGCCGATCATGGCGCCGACATCCGCCCCCGCATGCAGGTGTTGCGGCTCGAGCAGGCGGGCGATCATTGGCGCATCCAAGCGCGCGATGCGGCCGGGCAGGCGCAGACCTTCCATGCGCGGGTCGTGGTCAATGCCACTGGTCCTGCCGTGCTCGACCTGCTGGACCGCGCCGATCGCCGTGCCGACCGGCTCATCCGGCTGGTGCGCGGATCGCATATCGTCGTGCCGCGCCTGTTCGACCATGGCATGGCCTATTTCTTCCAGCTGCCCGACGGCCGCATCTTCTTCGCCATTCCCTATCAGCATCTCTACACGCTGATCGGCACCACCGACCGCGATCATCAGGATGGAGTTGATCCGATCGCGGCCAGTGCCGAGGAAATCGCCTATCTGTGCGAGGGCGCGAACCGCTATTTCGCCCGCTCGATCAGCCCCGCCGATGTCGTCTGGTCCTTTGCCGGCGTCCGCCCGCTGATCGATGACGGATCGGCTCGGCCGGAATCGGCGACGCGCGGCTATCATCTCGATCTCGATCGGGAGGAGGACGCGCCGCCACTGCTCAGCATCTATGGCGGCAAGATCACCACCTATCGCCATCTCGCGGCGGAGGCGATCGCCCTGCTGAAGCCGCTCCTGCCCTCGCTCGCAGGCGATGACTGGACGGCGGACGTGCCGCTCCCCGGCGGCGATTTTCCGATGACCGGCCTGGCCGATCTCGTCGCCGCGCTGGCTGGCGACTATCCCTTTCTCGATCTCGACACGGCCGAACGGATCGGCTGCGCCTATGGCACCCGTGCCCGCGACTGGCTGGGCGCGGCGCGCGACTGGTCGGACCTGGGCCGGGATTTCGGCCATGGCCTGACCGAAGCGGAGGTGCGCTATCTCCGCGCGCGCGAATGGGCACAGACCAGCGAGGATATTCTCTGGCGCCGGACCAAGCTAGGCCTGCGCTTCGACGCCGCGCAACTGGCCGCGCTCGATGCCTGGCTTGAGGAGAGGGCATGACCGACCGCTATCTGCTGGTGCTGGACGAGGGGACGACCTCGACCCGCGCGATGCTCTATGCCCCCGACGGCCGCCGCATCGCGATGGCGCAGGCGGAACTGACCCAATTTTATCCACAGCCCGGCTGGGTCGAACATGACGCCGCCGAAATCTGGACCCGCACGCGCGATTGCGCCCGTCAAATGGTCGAACGGGCGGGCGGTGCCGACCGGATCGCCGCCATCGGCATCACCAACCAGCGCGAGACGGTGGTTGCCTGGGACCGGCGCACCGGCGAACCGCTGGCGCCCGCCATCGTCTGGCAGGATCGGCGCACGGCGGCGCAATGCACGGCGCTGCGCGAAGCCGGCCATGAAGCGATGCTGCAACAGCGCACCGGGCTCGTCGTCGATCCCTATTTTTCCGCCAGCAAGATGCGCTGGCTGATCGACCAGGTGCCGGCCGTGGCAGAGGCGGGGGATGCGCTCGCGCTCGGCACGATCGAAAGCTGGCTGGTATGGAAACTGACCGGTGGCCTGCACATCAGCGACGCCAGCAATGCCAGCCGCACCCAGCTGGTGGCGCTCGACGGCACCGATTGGGATCCGGCGCTGTGCGACCTGTTCGGCGTGCCCCGCGCTGCGCTGCCCGAAATCGTCGACAATGCCGGCGCCTTTGGCGAAACGCTGGGGGAATTGTTCGGCGGTGCCATCCCGATCCGCGGGCTGGCGGGCGATCAGCAGGCGGCCAGCATCGGTCAGGCCTGCCTGACGCCCGGCGATGCCAAGGCGACCCTGGGCACCGGCGCCTTCATCCTCGCCAATATGGGCGCGCAGCTACCCGCCTCGCGCCATCGCCTGCTCGGCACCTTGCTCTACCGGATCGGCGACCAGCGCATCTATGCGCTCGAAGGATCGATCTTCATCGCCGGCAATCTCATCAAATGGTTGCGCGATCAGCTCGGCCTGATCGGATCGGCGGCGGAGACGGAGGCGCTGGCCCGCTCCGTGCCGGACAGCGGCGGCGTGCTGATGCTGCCGGCGCTGGCGGGGTTGGGCGCGCCGCACTGGCGGCCCGATGTGAACGGCGTTATCGCGGGCCTCACCCAGGGATCGACCCGTGCGCACATCGTCCGCGCCGCGCTCGAATCCCTCTCGCACCAATTGTCCGACCTCGCCACCGCCTTCGCCGCCGACGGCGCACCCTGGCGCCAGCTGCGGATCGACGGTGGCATGAGCGCCAATGACTGGATCGCCCAGGATATCGCTGATATGCTCGATGTCAGTGTGGACCGTCCGACGGATGTGGAAACCACGGCGCTGGGTGCGGCCATGCTGGCAGGGCTGGGGGCTGGATTGTTCCGCTCCCTGGACGAGGCCGCGACGATGGCAGGGAAGACGACTCGATTTGATCCGGCAATGCTGTCGCAGCCGCGCGATGCGCGACTGTCGGCATGGCACCGCCTGCGCGATCGGGCGCTGACCTCCTGACTCGGGCGATCTTCAGATTGACCGTAAAAATCGATCACCCAATCCGATTTAATCAGTTTTTCTGAAACTTCGCGGGGCCTTAGCCTGTTCTCATCCAAAGCTGAGGAGGACGATATGGTCGATAAGCCAGTGATGACGACGAGCGCGGGTGCGCCGATTGCCGATAACCAGAATAGTCTGAGCGCAGGCCCGCGCGGGCCGCTGCTGCTCCAGGATTATCAGCTGCTCGAAAAGCTGGCGCACCAGAATCGCGAACGCATCCCCGAACGTGTCGTTCATGCCAAGGGCTGGGGTGCCTATGGCACGTTGACGATCACCGGCGATATTTCCGAATATACCAAGGCCAAGGCACTGCAGCCGGGTGCGCAGACGCCGATGATCCTGCGCTTCTCGACCGTGGCAGGCGAATTGGGCGCCGCCGATGCCGAGCGCGACGTGCGCGGCTTTGCGATGAAATTCTACACGCCCGAAGGCAATTGGGATCTGGTCGGCAACAACACGCCGGTCTTCTTCGTGCGCGATCCGCTGAAATTCCCCGATTTCATCCACACGCAGAAGCGCCACCCGCGGACCAATTTGCGCTCGCCCACGGCGATGTGGGACTTCTGGTCGTTGTCGCCGGAATCGCTGCACCAGGTGACGATCCTGATGTCGGATCGCGGCCTGCCGACCGATGTGCGCCACATCAACGGCTATGGCAGCCACACTTTCAGCTTCATCAACGACGCCGGCGAGCGCTTCTGGGTGAAGTTCCACTTCAAGACGATGCAGGGCCATCGCCACTGGACCAACGAGGAAGCGGCAGATGTCGTCGGTCGCACCCGCGAATCCACGCAGGAGGATCTGTTCGAGGCGATCGAGAAGGGCGACTTCCCCAAATGGAAGATGCAGGTCCAGATCATGCCGGAACTCGATGCGGACAAGACGCCCTATAATCCGTTCGACCTCACCAAGGTCTGGCCGCATGCCGATTATCCGCCGATCGACGTCGGCGTGCTGGAGTTGAACCGCAACGCCGACAATTATTTCGCGGAGATCGAGCAGGCCGCCTTCTCGCCGTCCAACATCGTGCCGGGCATCGGCTTCTCGCCCGACAAGATGCTCCAGGCGCGCATCTTCTCCTATGCGGACGCGCACCGCCACCGGATCGGCACCCATTATGAGGCGCTGCCGGTCAACGCCCCCAAATGCCCAGTGCATCATTATCACAAGGACGGGGCGATGCGCTTCTTCCCGAACAATCCGAACCCGGCCGCCTATTATGAGCCCAACAGCTTTGGCGGGCCAGTCGAGGATCAGCGCTTCCTGGAACCGCCGCTGAAGATTTCGGGCGATGCCGACCGCTATAATCATCGCGAAGGCAATGATGATTTCGGCCAGCCGCGCGCGCTGTTTAACCTGTTCGACGATGCGCAGAAGGCGCGGCTCTTTGCCAATATCGCCGCCGCCATGGGCGATATCCCGGACGAGATCGAGGAACGCCAGTGCAAGCTCTTCGATCAGGTCCATCCCGACTATGGCGCCGGCGTGCGCCAGGCGCGGGCCACGATCAAGGATCGCAATCCGTCGATTTCGGCGCCGACCGATGCGCTGTTGGCTGACGCATCCAGTTGAATAGACTTGTAATATTGTAAAGGCAGGCCCCGTTGATGATCACCGGGGCCTGCTCGTTTTAGTCGTCATCAAATAGTCCGGGGCATAGGAATATATATTAACATTGTCCGCTTAACCCGGATGGGAACATGACGCGGTCCGCCCTTCGCCATATCTCCCTGAAAATGTCGGTATTTACCGGCCTGCTTTACTTTGCGGTCGCGTCGCTTGCTCTGCTGACCTCGCGATTCGAAGGCGGTTTGGCCTTCATCTGGGGCGCCAACGCCCTGCTCATGGCGGAAATGATGACCGCGCGCATGCGCGCCTGGCCGCGCCTCCTGATCTCCTGCATGATTGCCAGCACGATCGCGACCGCCCTGTTCGGCATGGGGCCGCTCGCGGCGGTGCCGATGGCCTTCATCAATGCCGGCGAGGCGCTGGTCGTGGCCTATATCTGTCGCCGGATGAATGTCGGGCTGGAGATCGCCGGATCGATGCGTGAATTGAGCATTTTCGTGGCTGCGCTCGCCGGCGTCGCGAACATCCTCGCCGGCATCGCCGCCGGGCTGGTGGTCGCTATCCTGCTGGGCGGTGATTTCCCTCATGTCTGGCTGCAATGGTATAGCGGTCATGTGCTGGGCGGCCTCATCTGCACGCCGTTGCTGCTGATTCTGCTGCAGGGCGAGGTAAGCCGCTGGGCGCGCCAGGCCCGGCCGATCGAGCGGCTGGAGGCGTTCGGCCTGCTGGCCGCGTTTGCCCTTTGCGCCTGGTGGATCTTCTATCGCGTCGATTATCCGATGCTGTTCGCCTCGCTGCTGCCGCTGGTGCTGATCGCCTTCCGTACCGGCTATGCGGGGTCGGCGGCGGCGATCGTCATCCTCGCCCTGATCGGCGGCACCGCGACGATGACCGGCCATGGACCGCTTCGCATGGTCGCGGCCGGCATTCCCGAACGCATCCAGTTCTTCCAATTCTATCTCGCGCTCAGCTTCCTGCTGTCCGTCCCCGTGGCGGCCGAACTCAACAGCCGTCGCCGCCTGATCCGCATGTTGCGGGACAGCGAGGCGCGCTATCGGGCCTTTGCCGAACATAGCGGCGATGGCGTGGTCAATCTCAGCATCGACGGCATCATCCAATATGTCTCGCCCTCGGCCGTCGAACAGATTGGCATCGATGCCGACCGGCTGCTGGGACAGGCCGCGGTCGACCTGATCGATCCGGAATATCGTCCCTTCGCGATCGTCACCCATCGCCGCGCGCTCGCCCATCCGGGGGAGGCGCATGCGGTCGAATTTCGCCCCAACCGGCCGGACAATGATTTCGACTGGTATGAGATGCTGGTCCGCGCCGTGCTGGACGAGCAGGGGCGGGCGATCGGCGTTATCAGCACGGTGCGCGACATTTCCCGCCACAAGGCGCGCCAGCGGGCACTGCACCAGGCCGCGGCGCAGGATGCCCTGACCGGCGCCGACAGCCGCCGCGCATTGCAGGAAAAGCTGGACGACCAGATCGCCCGCGTCGCCGCCGGCGGGCAGGCCTGCCTGCTGCTGATCGACATCGATCATTTCAAGTCGGTCAATGACCGCCATGGCCATGCCGCCGGCGACCGGGTGCTGGTCGGCTTTGTCGAGCGGCTGCGCCAGGCGCTGCGTGGCACCGGCAGCGTCGGGCGCCTGGGCGGCGAGGAATTTGCCGTGCTGCTGCCCGATGTCGATCTGGAACGGGCCGAACGCATCTGCGAGCATCTGCGCACCCGCGTCGGGGTGCGGCCTTTCCCGCTCGGCAATGGCGAGGATATCGCCATCACCTTCAGCGCCGGCCTTGTCGAACTGGACGGCAGCGCCAGCGCCGCGACCCTGATGGAGGCGGCGGACAAGGCGCTCTATGCCGCCAAGGGCAGCGGCCGCAACTGTCTGCGCTTCGCCGCCTGACGGTCCGGCGGAACGGGAACGTCTTTCCCGCTGGAAAAATCGGTGATGTTATGTTGTAACTTATGCCGGTCTCGACTATGTAGCACGCACCATGCTGCTCAGCTTCCGTCACGCCCTGGAATCCGGACGCCTTGATCGCCTCGCGATGGCGCTTTCGGGCCTGTGCGTCGCGCATTGTTTCCTGACCGCAGTGGTGCTGGGCCTGCTGGCATCGGCCGGCGGCATTTTCGACAGTCCGATCTTCCATGAAGCGGGGCTGGCGCTCGCCATCCTGATGGGCGCGATCGCGCTTGGCCATGGCGCGCTCGTCCATCGTTTCATGATGCCCGCCGCGATCGGTTCGCTGGGCCTTGGCATCATGGCCGGCGCGCTGACCATGGACCATGGCTGGCAGGAAAGCGCCTACACGCTGCTCGGCGTCGCCATCCTCGCCCTCGGCCACGATCTCAACCATCGCGCCAGCCACTGACCGCCGGCGATTATCGGGGGCTGATCTTCCCGCATCGATGACCACGAAAAAGGGGGCCTTTCGGCCCCCTTCGTCTTTCCGTCCGGTCCGCCCGATCAGGCGTCCTTGCGCTCGACGCGATGCTCGCCCTTGACCCAGCGCACGGTCCCGGTGCTGGCGCGCATCACCACGCTCTCGGTGGTCAGCTTGTCGCCCGGCAGATGCTTCACGCCCGCCAGCAGCGATCCGTCGGTCACGCCGGTCGCGGCAAAGATGCAGTCGCCCTTGGCCAGTTCCTTGAGGTCATAGACCTTGTCCAGGTCGGTGATGCCCCACTTGTAGGCGCGCTGCTTCTCGTCATCGTTGCGGAATAGCAGGCGGCCCTTGAACTGGCCACCCACGCAGCGCAGCGCGGCACAGGCCAGCACGCCCTCGGGCGCACCGCCCGAACCCATATAGATGTCGATCGTGGTTTCCGGATTGGTGGTCGCGATCACGCCGGCAACGTCGCCGTCCGGGATCAGCATGATGCCGCAGCCGATCGCGCGCAGTTCGGCGATCAGCTTCTCGTGGCGCGGGCGATCCAGCACGCAGACGATGATTTCATGCGGATCGACGCCCTTGGCCTTGGCCACCGCCTCGACATTCTCCTTCACCGACTTGTTGAGGTCGATGATATTGTCGGGATAGCCCGGACCGACGGCGATCTTGTCCATATAGACGTCGGGCGCGTTGAGCAGGCCGCCTTCTTCCGAAATGGCGAGCACGGCCAGCGCGTTCGGGCCGGCCTTGGCGGTGATGGTGGTGCCTTCCAGCGGATCGAGCGCGATGTCGATCTTGGGGCCCTTGCCGATCGCATTGCCGACCTTCTCGCCGATATAGAGCATCGGCGCCTCGTCGCGCTCGCCTTCGCCGATCACGACGGTGCCGTCCATATAGAGGTCGTTGAAGGCCAGGCGCATCGCCTCGACCGCAGCGGCGTCGGCGGCCTTCTCGTCGCCCCGACCGACCAGCTTGGATGCGGCGATTGCAGCCGCTTCGGTGACGCGCACCATTTCGAGTACCAAGACGCGATCGAGAATCGAACTAGCCTGCACCATAGCCACTCCTCTGCTGTAACTGATAGAGCAGGGCGATAGGATGTCCGCCTCTGCTTGTCGACCCAACTTGCCCGGCTCGCAAAGCTTTTCATAGTCGTGATGCCACGGATGGACGCGCCTTTGCCTTATATGCCATTCCGCAGCGTCCAGCCGCTGCCATCATCCCGCCATGTTCGACTGTTCAGATGTCGTCATGCGGTGGGTCTTGTCTTTCCCTCTTTTGCTGATCGGCATGCCGCCGGTGGCCGCGCAGGATATCGTGCCGGTGGATGAAGCGCCGCTCGCCCAGCGCACCGCGATGGAGCAATATCAGGCGCGCACCGCTGTTGTCCGACCCTGCGATCGCAGCGGCGGCGCTATCGTCGTCTGCGGCAGTCGAGCGGAACGGAACGCCAAAGAAAGGCTGCCGCTGCCGCGCGAACCGGTCGAGGGGCGCCCGCTTGCGGGCGATACGCCCCGCGCTTCCGCTGCCGCACCCAGGCAAGGCGCCTGCGGCGTCGTCGGCGGTCAGGGGACGGGTTGCGTCGGTGGTGGCGTGCCGATCCTAGGCGCGGCGATGCTGGCGGGCAAGGTCATCGCCCATTTGCTCGACCCCGACGCCGACATGGCGCCACCGCCGCCCCTGCCGGATTCGGTCAAGGGCACCGGCCAGTACTGATCCCACCGGTCCCGGCGCGATCAATCCAGAATATGCATGACCATCGGCGTGTCGAGTAGGCTGTCGGAGCCGGCCAGCCGCTCCAGCGTCTCGCGCACGCAGCGTTCCTCGCCGGCATGGGTGACGATCGCCACCAGCACGCCATCGGCCTGATTGGCGCCGCGCTGGATCATGCTCTCGATCGAAACGCCGGCATCGCGGGTCGCGGCCGCAATCTCGGCCAGCACGCCGGGGCGATCCTGCACCTTGAAGCGCAGATAGGCGCGGCCGATCCGCTGGCCGGCGTCGGCCGGCTGTTGCGGGGTCAGGGCGGCGACCGGCATCGCCAGCGCATCGCCATATTCGTCGCGCGCCACGTCGATCAGGTCGGCGACCACGGCCGAAGCGGTCGGGCCGTCGCCTGCGCCACGCCCCTGGAAGAAGAGACGACCGACGAAATTGCCCTCGGCCACGACGGCATTGAGCGAACCGTCGACATGGGCCAGCGGATGATCGAGCGGCACCAGCATCGGATGGACGCGCTGGAACAGGCCTTCCGGCCCATTCTCCGCCATGCCGACCAGGCGGATGCGGAAGCCCAGGGCCGCCGCCTCGGCAATGTCGGCGGCGATCACATGGCGGATGCCGGTGGTCGCGACATGGTCGAAGTCCAGTTCGGTGCCAAAGGCGAGGCTAGCGAGGATGGTCAGCTTGTGCGCGGCATCGACGCCGTCAATGTCGAAGCTCGGATCGGCCTCGGCATAGCCCAGTTCCTGGGCTTCCTTCAGCACCTCGTCAAAGCCCCGACCTTCCTTTTCCATGGTGGTCAGGATGTAATTGCAGGTGCCGTTGAGGATGCCATAGACGCGGCTGATCTCGTTGGCCGCCGCGCCTTCGCGCATGCCCTTGATGACCGGGATGCCGCCGGCGACCGCCGCTTCATATTTGAGCGCCACGCCCGCCTTCTCGGCGCGGCTGGCAAGGTCGAGGCCATGATGGGCCAGCATCGCCTTGTTGGCGGTGACGAACGGCTTGCTGGCGGCGAGGCACTGGCGGGCGAGGGTGAGGGCCGGGCCGTCGGCGCCGCCGATCAGTTCGACCACCACGTCGATATCGTCGCGGGTCGCCAGCGTCGTCATGTCGTCGACCCATTCATAGGGCGACAGGTCGACGCCGCGATCCTTGTTGCGGTCGCGCGCGGAGATGGCGACCACCTGCACCGGGCAGCCGGCGCGGCGGGCAATCAGGTCACCATTGGTGTTGAGCAGGCGAATGACGCCGCCACCCACCGTTCCGAGGCCAACGAGCGCGACGCGCAGCGGGGCATGGCGGTGGAGATTGGTCATGGCGTTTCCTGGTCCTTCGCACTGTAAGAGCCGCGCTGATAGCGGCCCGAGCGCCGCTGTCCAAGGAAAAGCACAGCGGCGCCCGATTGAAAGATAAGTGCGTAGGGGGTCAGCTCGGCTTTCGATTGCGTGCGCAGCGGCCCAGCGCATTGAGGACGAACTGGTAATCGGCGCGGGCGGCTTCGGCGTCCTGCACCGCCAGGGTGCGGACCGACCGGGCCGGCAGGGTGGTCGGCAGGCTGCAGCTCAGCCGATACCAGAGCAGGCTGCCGGGGGCAGGGGCGCGGGCGGCTTCGTCGACGATTTCGCCCAGCGCCACGGCCCAGCTGGGCTGTTGTCCGGGGCGGCGGATGATCGACAGCGACACCGGGTCGCCATTTTCGGTGCGCAGGAAAATCTGGGTCTCGCCTTCGCCGGCGATCGTGCCGGCAACATGGAAGGCATCGCCCAGGCCGATGATTCGCGGCGGTGCGTCCGGCGCAACCAGCGCGGACAGAACGGTCTTCACCCGTTCGACCTCGGCGGGGGTGGCGGCGATCTGCGCATCGCGCGCGATCAGCTGAATCTGACCCGGCCGCCCGCCCGGACGGGCGAACAACAGCACTTGCGCCTTTTTCAGCTTGGGCATCTTGCCCTTCGAATCGAGGCGGGCGTCATAAAGATAGCCGACGGTCGGGCTTATGCCCCCTTCGCCGCGAATCAGTGCGGTCACTTCGGCCTCGATATAGACCCTGCGATAGCCCGCGGGGACGTCCGGAGCCTGTTCGGGCTTCAACGGGACGATGTTGCTAATGCGCACGTTGGCAACCAGCGGTGCCGCATCGGAAAGGTCGGCAATGTCGGCATAGGTCAATCCGGCGGCGATCGTCGATGATTGCGCTGTCATCGAATTTGTCTGAGAAAATGCCGGAAAAACGGCGGTATATGAGGCGGAAATGAGGCACAGCGAGGCGAGCGTCTTCATGGCCGTGGTGGATTTCTTCTGCATCTTCGTCCTATGCTATCAGCCCGTGGCAGGGATGTCACAGGCAAGTCATTCCGGTGTGTAGTGGTAAACGCAAGCCGGTAGTTCGATAAAGCGTTTGCGTGCCACGATGCGCCGCGATAGGAGTTCGCACGGTAGCAAATGGACGGATAAGGGCCAAAGGTGGTCGGGGATAGCCCCGGGCAGCTCGGGTCGTTTTTGGCTGATTTGTACAACCCACTGGTAAGATGAGTTAAGGAGTGTCGTTGCCGAATGGCCTATGCTGACCACTCGCAAGGATCGAGTCGTACGATATCGATCGTCATCGTCGCCCTGATTCACGCTGTTCTCGGCTATGCCTTCGTCACCGGTCTTGGCATGAAATATGTCAAAAAGGCGGCGGAACAGCTGAACGTGATCGACGTGAAGGAGGAGCCCCCGCCACCTGACGAGGAGCCGCCGCCGCCGCCGCCGGACAAGCCGATTGAGCCTCCGCCGGTCGTCGCGCCGCCGCCGATCGTCCAGACCCCGGCCCCCGCGCCGCCGATCCAGACGGTTCGGACGCCGCCGCCGGTGTTCAATGAGGTTCCGGTGCCCGCACCGCCGCCGGCCCCGCCGCCGCCGCCCGCTGCAAAGCAGGCTGCAAAGGGCGTGTCGCCGCGTGGCAATCCGGGTTCCTGGGCAACCACGGAAGACTATCCTTCGCGCGCTCTGCGTGAAGAAAAGCAGGGGACCACTGGTTTCCGTCTTGAAGTGGGCGCCGATGGCCGTGTCACGAGCTGCACCGTTACGCAGTCGAGTGGCTCGCCTGAACTGGACGACGCAACTTGTAAGCTGGTTTCCCGCCGCGCGCGCTTTAGCCCCGCGGAAGATGACCAGGGTAACAAGATCCCGTCGACCTACGCGAACCGCATTCAGTGGCGGATCCCGCAGTAATTTAAACGGGAGGGCAGGCGCCCGGCGCCGCTCTCCCCTTTCACGATCCTTTTGAGAGGGAAGTCTTGAACATGTTGATGTATCTCGCAGCCGCGGCGCCCAAGCCGGAAAACCCTTACGGCCTGATGGAAGCCCTGGAGCAGGGCGGCACCATTGCCTGGACCGTCTTCATCATCCTGTGCGCCATGTCGGTCGGCACTTTCTACATCCTGTTCACCAAGCTGATCGAACAGCAGAAGGTGATCAGCCAGGGCAAGAAGATCCGTGCGACCTTCTGGCGCGCCGCTTCGCTGAAGGAAGCTTCGGCCAAGCTCGAAAAGAACTCGGCCTACAAGCAGATCGTCGATGACGGCATCAAGGCTCAGGAAGAGCATGGCAAGCTGAAGGATCCGGTCGAAGCCCATGACTGGCTGCACGGCTCGCTGGCTCGCTCGGAAGCCGCGATCAACTCGTCGCTCGGTGGCGGCCTGGCGTTCCTCGCCACCGTCGGTTCGACCTCGCCGTTCATCGGTCTGTTCGGTACCGTTATCGGCATCTACCGCGCTCTGATCAAGATCGGCGCTGCCGGTCAGGCCTCGATCGACGCCGTTGCCGGCCCGGTCGGTGAAGCTCTGATCATGACCGCGCTGGGTCTGGCCGTGGCCGTTCCCGCCGTTCTGGCCTACAACTTCCTGCAGCGCCGCAACAAGGCGATCTCGGAACAGCTGAACGGCTTCACCGTCGACCTGCTGGCCTATCTGGTTTCGGACGGCGCCGTGAAGCCGACCGTTGCTGCCGCTCCGGCCGCTGCTGCTGCCAAGCCGGCTGCTGCGCCGACCAAGGCCTAATCGCCTTAAGACGCCGGTTCGGGCGCCGGGTGGCGGCTGCGACCACCCGGCCCCTGCCGGACAGGGGCCCCGGTTAACGGGGCACCTACGACACCAAGGTTAGGATTGTATCAATGGCAATGAGTGTTGGCTCCGACGGCGGTGACGACAAGCCGATGTCCGACATCAACACGACGCCGCTCGTCGACGTCATGCTGGTGTTGCTCATCATCTTTCTCATCGCGGTCCCGGTCGTCGTCCAGACGGTCGATCTGCAACTTCCCAAGGTGGCGTTCGAGCCGACCACGACGAAACCCGAAAATGTTTCCTTGTCGGTCACCTCGGCGCCCGACGGCAGCTGTGCGGTTTACTGGAACCTGACCAAGGTCAGCTCCGACGAACTGCTCGATCGCGCCGTCGCCAAGCTGGAAGCGGACATCAAGAAGGCTGGTGGTGTTGAAAATCTGACGCCCGAGGATCTGCCCGAAGTGCATATCCGCGGCGACATCAATACCCCCTATCGTTGCATCGGCGGCACCATCTACACGATGCAGCGCGCCGGTTTCCCGAAGGTGGGCTTCATCTCCGAACCGGAACCCGGTTCGACGACGACCCGCCTCTGATCGGCCGCATAAGGAGAATTCGTTATGGCCATGAGCATGGGCTCCGATGATGGTGAGCCGATGGTGGAAATGAACACGACGCCGTTGATCGACGTCATGCTCGTTCTCCTCATCATGTTCATCATCACCATTCCGATCCAGACCCACGCGGTTAAGATCGATCTGCCGCAGAGCGCGCCTCCGAGCGACAATGTGGTCGACCCTGTCAAGAACAAGGTCGCGATCGATGCCGGCGGCGTGATCAGCTGGAACGGTGCGCCGATCGACCTGCTGACCCTGCGTCAGTATCTGCAGCAGTCGCTGCGTCTGCCCGTCGAGCCGGAACTGCAGTTCCAGCCGAACGCGCAAACCCGCTACGTCGTCGTTGACGAGGTGCTGGCGGAGATCAAGCGCGCGGGCGTGACCAAGCTGGGTTTCGTCGGCAACGAGCAGTATAGCTCGTTCTGATCCCTGATCGTCCGGGGCTTGTCGGTCTCAGACTTCCCGTCTCCGACCCATCGGACGATCAATCGGACCACAGACCAGGGGCTGCTTCGGCAGCCCCTTTTTTGTGCCCGTCCGTTTCCCGCTTAACATTTCCCTTACCTTCCTGCGCGATGCTGAAGGGGAATGGGTGGATGTGGACCATGGGCGCTGAACGACTGACCGAATTGGAACGCAGGGGCCGGCTTGCCGAACGGCGCGACGTTGTGATCAGCGTCAAGGTGCGGCGTCCGGGCGAAACCTGGTTCACCAGCAATATCGCCGACATGTCGCTCACCGGCTTTCGCCTGCACAGTTTCATGAAGCTCACCGTCGGCAGCGAACTATGGATCATGCTGCCGGGTTTCGAGGGGCGCCGCGCCCGCGTTCAATGGGTGCGCGCGCATGAATCGGGCTGCACCTTCGAGCGCCCGCTCCATCCCGCCATCTTCGACTATATCATCCAGCGCAGCCTCGCCGGTCGCTGACCGTGCGTCCGGCGGGACGGCGGTTCAGCCGTCCAGCTGGTCCTGGAACTGCAGGCTGGCCAGCCGCGCATAAAGGCCGCCCAGCGCCACCAGCGTCGCATGGTCGCCCTGTTCCACGATCCGTCCCTGATCCAGCACGATGATCCGGTCGGCGGCCCGCACGGTCGCCAGCCGATGGGCGATGACGATGGTCGTGCGCCCCTGCATCAGCCGGTCGAGCGCATCCTTGACCAGCTGCTCCGATTCCGCGTCGAGCGCTGACGTCGCCTCGTCCAGTAACAGGATCGGCGCATCGCGCAGTAGCGCGCGGGCGATCGACACACGCTGGCGCTGCCCGCCCGAAAGGCGTGCGCCGCCTTCGCCCAGATGGCTGTCCAGCCCCTGGGGCAGGGCGCGCAGGAAGGCCTCGGCATTGGCCGCCCGCGCCGCGGCCCATATCTCCTCGTCGCTCGCATCCCATTTGCCATAGCGCAGATTGTCGCGCGCGGAGGCGGCGAAGATCACGCTGTCCTGCGGCACCATTGCCACCACCGCGCGCAGCGCTGCGGGATCGGCGGCCGGCAGTGGCACATCGTTCAGCCGCACTTCGCCCTGGTCGGGATCATAAAAACGCAGCGCGAGCTGGATCAGCGTCGACTTGCCGGCGCCCGAAGGCCCGACCACGGCCACCGTTTCGCCCGGCGCAATGTCGATCGTGACGCCGTTCAGCGCCGCCTGATCGGGCCGGGTGGGATAATGGAAATGGACATTGTCGAAGCGCAGCCGCGCGCCTTGCGGCAGCGTGGGGATCGCGACCGGCGCAGCCGGCGCGGCGATCGCCGGCTCGGCCGCCATCAGCTCGTCCAGCCGGCTTGCCGCCCCGGCGCCGCGCAGCAGGTCGCCCCAGCTTTCCGACAAGGATCCGAACGCGCCGGCCACCAGCCCGCCGGTCAGCACGAACGCAGCGATGCTGCCGCCCGACAGCCGCCCGGCGGCGACGTCGATCGCGCCCAGCCACAACACGCCGGTGATCGATCCGAACACCAGCGCAAAGGCGATCGCGGTCATCACCGCGCGCAGCAATATGCGCTGCCGGGCAGTGGCAAAGCCGCTCGCGACGGTCGCGTCGAACCGGGCCGCCTCGCGTCCTTCCTGGCCAAAGCCCTGGACGATCTTCATCGCGCCCAGCACTTCGGTGGTGACGCTGCCGACTTCGGCCAGCCGATCCTGGCTGGCGCGCGACAATTTGCGCACCCGCCGGCCCAGCGTCACCAATGTCAGCACGATCACCGGTATGCCCAGGATCAGCAGCCCCGCCAGCTTGGGCGCCAATATGAACAGATAGATGAGGCCGCCAATGCCGGTGACCAGGTTGCGCAGCGCGACCGACACGGTCGACCCCACCACCTGGTCGATGATCGCGGTGTCCGCCGTCATGCGCGAGGCGATCTCCGACGGCCGGTTTTCCTCGAAGAAGGCCGGCGCCTGGCGCAGCAGATTGGCCTGGGTCGCGCTGCGAATGTCGGCGACCACCCGTTCGCCCAGCCAGGACACGAAATAGAAGCGCAGCGCGCTTGCCAGCGCCAGGATCATCACCAGCAGGAACAGATATTCGAACCAGCGGCTGATATCGCCACCGCCGGTAAAGCCCTTGTCGATCACCAGGCGAAAGCCGCTGGGGATCGCCAGCGTCGCGGCCGAAGAGACGATCAGCGCGGTCAGCGCCCCGGCGATCCGCGCCGGATAGCGCGTCGCAAAGCGCCACAGCATGGCCAGACTCGACAGGGCAGGGCGATCGGCGCGGCGCGGCGCGGGTGCGGTGGCATCCTCCATGTCGGGGCGTTAGCAGCGCGGCGCGCCCGCCTCAATGGGCGCGCGTCATCCCGCCGCTCAGGCTGCCGGTGCGATCCGTTCGGCCAGCGCCATCAGGCGCGGCGTATCCGCCTTGCCGGTCAGCGCATAGGCCATGTCGCCGGCCTCCCAATAGGCGACCGTGCCGTCGCGCCGCTCCGCGATCAGCGGCTGCCCTTCCGCCGGCGTTTCCGCCCGATCGGCGAACAGCGACAATTGCTCGCCCTTTTCGGTGGTCAGCGCGATCGCGATCGCCGCGCTGTCCGTGGATGGAACCAGTTGCACGTCGGTAACCTGCCAATTGGCCGGCAGGCGCGGCAGCACGATGCCGGTCGACCGCCGGATTTCGGCATCGTCCAGCTTGGCGCTCTCGACCTGCGACGCCATCTGCTGGCGCAGCAGGCCGGCGCGGCGCGATGCGGCCGCCTCGTCCAGGAAGGTGCTGGCCTGCGCCGCCTGGGGAAATTCGCCCAGCGCGCCCCGGCCGATCCACCCCGTCGCCAGCAGCGCTGCGATCGCCGCCGCCCGGCCGACATGGCGCCAGCCGCGCCCGGCCTCATTGTCGTTGGCCACCGGTCGCGACATGTCGCGGCGCCGGCCGACCAGCGTCCCCTTGGTGCCGTCATGCATCAGGCGGAAATCGATATGCGGCCAGCGCTTGCGCCAGCGGCGCGCGACCAGCCGTTCGCCCGGCCGCGCGGCATCGTCGAGCAGCACCACGCCATTGGGGGAGAGGCGCGCGAACAGGCTGTCGGCGGCGCCCCGGACCAGCGGATGCACGCTCCAGGGCGGGCCATCGATGATGATCAGGTCGATCTGCTCGGGCAGCCGATCGATCGCATACCAACGGCCCGGCCAGTCAGCGCTTTCGTGGGTCAGCGGCGCATGGCGGATATCCACGTCCAGCGCATGGTCGGCCAGCCATTGCCGGGTCGCGTCGACAAAGCCGCCATGCTGGTCGAAACTGTGCAACTGGCCGCCGCCATGCAATTGCAGCGCCCGCGCCGCGATCAGCGAGGATGCACCCGCGCCCAGTTCGACGACATGCGTCGGGCGCAGTCGCGCAATCTCGCGCACGATATGGCGCAGGAAGCCGACATCGGCCTTCCAGCTTCCCAGATGGGGCAGCGCATCATGGGGCAGCTGCAATTCGTCCAGCAGCGCGCGCTTGTCCGCCTTGCGCCCGCCCGACAGGCTGGCGAGCAGCCAGGGCCAGCCGATCGCGCCAAAGGTCAGGCGCCATGCCATGTCGGAGACGCGGCGGGACAGGGCATCGGTCACGGGTTCGGATTCATTCAGCGAGAGGAAGCCGGTCAATTCACGGGAAGTCACGGGGAAATACGCTCCTGTCGCAAAGGCGGGGACTATGCCAGCAGTCCTGTTTCACGCATATGACGCCCATCCAATTGGTCAAATCATGACGCAGGAAACGCCGATGACCCGTATAATTTCCGCGACGGTCGAACGCTGGCCGGTTGCGGGCGCCTTCATCATCAGCCGCGGCGCCAAGACGGAGGTGGACGTCGTCGTCTGCACCGTGGGCGACGGCGATCATGTCGGGCGGGGCGAGGGCACGGCCATCTATTATGAGGGCGAGACGGCACAGGGCTGCGCGGCGGCGATCAACGCCTATGCCGGGCCGCTCGATCGCGAAGCCCTGTTGCAGGCGATGCCGCGCGGTGCCGCGCGCAACGCGCTCGACTGCGCGCTGTGGGATCTGGAGGCGAAACGGGCCGGCGTCCCGGTCTGGCAACTGGCCGGCCTTGCCGCACCGACGCCGCTGCCTACCGCCTTCACCATCAGCTTGGGCGAGCCGGAGCGGATGGAGGCCGATGCCCGCGCGGCCGTCGTGCGCGGCTTTGGCCTGCTCAAATGCAAGCTGACGGGGGAGGGCGATCATGCCCGCATCGCCGCCGTGCGTGCCGGCGCACCCGGCGTCCGGCTGATCGTCGACGCCAATGAAAGCTGGCATGACCGCGACATCGTGGCGGAGGCGGCGGCGCTCGCCGAACTGGGCGTGGAAATGGTGGAGCAGCCGATCCTGCATGGGCGGGAGGACAGGCTGGCCGGCCTGCGCGCGCCGCTGCCGCTCTGCGCCGACGAAAGCTGCCACACCCGCACCGATCTCGACCGGCTGGGCGATTTCGACGCGGTGAATATCAAGCTCGACAAGGCCGGCGGCCTGACCGAAGCGCTGGCATTGGCGCAGGCAGCACGAGCGCGCGGCTTTCGCATCATGGTCGGCTGCATGCTCGGCACCTCGCTCGGCATCGCGCCTGCCGCCTTGGTGGCGCAGGGGGCCGACTGGATCGATCTCGACGGCGCGCTGCTGCTGGCGAAGGATCGTGACGGTGCGCTGCCGCTGCGCGACGGTCTGCTCCACCCCGGCACCCTCTGGGGCCAGGGCTGAAACCATTCCTCCCCGCAAGCGGGGAGGGGGACCATCCGAAGGATGGTGGAGGGGGCAGGCCGCCTTGAGCTGGCCCCAAACGACCACCGCTTTCCTACTCGGCCTTTCTCTGGTCTATCCTCGGCGATGCAAGTCCGATCATCGCCACCCATTGGGCGCCCGATCGCCTGTGGGCGGCGTGACCTAAGTGTCGCCTCGATGGCGCGTCACCGTCGCCTGGTCGTGACCCGATCGGCAGGCAGCTGTGACCCAGGTGTCGCGCCGCTGTCGCGTGACAGCGGCGTGGGTGGTGCATATCCGGGGCAAACGGCCCGATTTGCCCAACGACACTGTGAACTTCGGGGCTGTCGCGTCGGCGTGACCCTGCCAGGCCAGCCGATCGCGACAGATTGTCTTGGCTCAGTAACCCAGCGTCAGCCCGACGCTATAATATTTCGGGCCGACATTGGCCTTGGCACGCAGCTTGGGGATCAGTGGCATCGCCAGCGTCGCATAGGGGCGGGTATTGTCGCCGCTGAAGCGCACGCCGGCACCGATCGAGACCGACATGGGAATCGTATAGGCCGCCTCGACCCGGCCATAGAGCTTGGTGTCGCCATCGCGCAGATAGACGCCGCCGCCGGGCGTCAGGCTGAAGCCTGCCATGTCGAGCGCATAGCCGGCGCCGATCTCGGTGCCCCAATGGCCGTCGGCGCGGCCATAATTGACTTCGGCGCCCAGTCCCTCGGCATGGGCGGCAGGCGCCATAAGGGGGGCAGCGATCAGCAGGCTAAGGGCCGCCATCCGGTTCATTTTCATGGCAAATCCATATCAGTCATTGGTGATGGATGGGTAAGGGCGCGGCCGGTCGCCGCCGGCAAGCGGAAAGGGGACCAGCCGAATCGGTCGTGCGGTGAAGCGAGCCGTCCTGCTTTACTCGTCGACGCGGCGGACCGGCTGCACCTCGGCATAGGGCATGATCATCCGGCCGTCGGGCGCAGCGGTGAAGGTCGTCTGGGTCGGATAGGCGAACTCGATGCCGCGCGCGTTGAATTCGCGCAGCACGGCCAGGCCGATCTTGTGCCGCACCAGGTAGATTTCGTCCCAGCCGGGCAGATAGACGTCGAATTCGACCTCGAAATCCAGGCTGGATGCGCCAAAGCCGATGAAGCCGGAGCGCACGAAATTGCCACCCAGTTCCTCGATGATCGTCTTGAGGATGGATGGGATCTCCGCCGCCAGATCGGGCGCGGTCTGATAGATGACACCGATCGGGAACTTGATCCGGCGATGGTCCAGCGTCTGATAGCTGGTGATTTCCTTCTGCAGCAGATTGGCGTTGGAAATCACCTTCTTCTCGCCGGTGACGGCCCGCAGCCGGGTGGATTTCAGGCCGATCTTCTCGACCGTCGCGGTGGTCGTGTCATAGGTGATCGTCTCGCCCTGGCGGAATGGCTTGTCGAAGATGATCGACAGTGCCGCGAACAGATCGGAGAAGATGCCCTGCGCGGCAAGGCCGATCGCGATGCCGCCGATCCCCAGACCCGCGACCAGGCCGGTCACGTTGACGCCCAGATTGTCGAGCACCACGATTGCGGCGATCGCGAACAGGGCAAATGTCACCAGGATGCGGATCAGGCCCATCGCATTGGCCAGTGTCTCGCCCTGGCCATCGTCGGCCAGCGTCTTGCGCTCGATCAGACCCAGGATGATCTCCCGTGCCCAGATCGCGGCCTGCACGACCATGGCGATGGTGAAGAAGAAGGTGACGGTCTTGTCCAGCGACGCGGGCGCATCGGCGAACACCACCACCAGTCGGGCCGCGACCATGATCATGAAATATTGCGTGGTGCGCGCCGCCGCGCGGCTCAGCACATTGCCCAGGCCCAGCGGGTCGCCACGCCGGCCGCGATGCTTGGTACCGATCCGGCGCAACGTGGCGAGCGCCAGATAGATGATCGTGGCCGCGCCGATGGCGATCAGGATCTGGATATAATGAAGCTGGAACCAGGCGATGGTCGAATGCCACATTTCCGTGAGGTTGGGCGCACGCACACTGATGTCGATGCCGGGGTTGTTCTTGTTGGCCATGCTGATCCTTGATTGATGGTCCGTGGGCTCGATCAGGCCGCCGCTGCCAGCGGGGGCGCGTTGGCCAGATCGTCGAGGAACGCGATCAGCCCGCGTTCGTGACGCGACAGATAGCGCGTCCGGCGCGGCAGGCGAAGCCCCTGCCGCCATTCATCCTGTCCGTCCTTGCACAGGTCGATCAGGGCGGGGTGGATATAGGATTTGCGGCTGATCGCCGGCGTGTTGCCCAGCGCCGCCGCGACCGGCTCGATCATCTCCTTGAGCGAGACATGGCCGGCCGCCAGCGTCTCGAAGGCGATGGTGGACGCGCCCCAGGTGCGGAAATGCTTGGCGGTGAAGTCGCCGCCCATGGCTTGCGCGATATAGGCGTTGACGTCGCTCGAACTGATCGGCCGCGCCTCGCCATCCTCGTCCAGATATTGGAACAGATGCTGGCCCGGCAGATCCTGCACCGCCCGCACGAATCGCAGCAGGCGGCTGTCGGTGATGCTCAGCTGCTGCTCTTTGCCGGACTTGGCGCGGTAGCGCAGGGTCAGGCTGCGGCCATTCAGGTCGACATGCCGCCGCCGCAGCGTGGTCGCGCCGAAGCTCTTGTTGGTGGTGGCATAATGTTCGTTGCCGACCCGCAGCTTGGCGAGGTCCAGCAGCCGCACCACCGCCGCGATCGTCCGCGCCTTGCGCAGACCGCGTCGCGACAGATCCTCCTCCATCTGCGCCCGCAAGCGAGGCAGGGCACGGCCGAAGGCGGGGCAGCCGGCATATTTCTCCGCCTCGCGCGCAGCCCGGAACTCGGGGTGATAGCGATATTGCTTGCGCCCCCGCTCGTCATAGCCGGTCGCCTGGATATGGCCGTGGGGGGAGGGACAGAACCAGCAGTCGCGATAGGCGGGCGGCATGGAGATCGCGTTCAGCCGGTCGATCTCGTCCCGTTCGGTGATGCGGCTGCCGTCCGCCGCGCGATAGGCCCATCCCTGCTTCAGCGCGCGCCGGCTGATGCCGGGCATGCCGTCATGGCTGTGGATGATGGCGGGGGACGACATGGGGACCGGGCGACCTTCTTTCTCCCGGTCCAACCCGTGATGATCGGCTTCGTTCCGCGTGCAGCCTGCCCGGCGCTGTCAGGACGGGCGCGATCGCAGCCGCTGCAGCCAGCCGGTGCCCGCGCCATAATGGCCGGTCCAGGGCAGCAATTGGCGGCGCACCGTCGTCGCCTGGGCGCAGCCGACGATCAGGCTGATGACCGCCAGCGGGAAGGCCAGCATCATGGTGGCGGGCATGGCAAAGGCGAGGGTGATCGCCGAAAGCCCGCCGCCAAAGGCCGCCAGCGTCGCCCGCAGGTCGCCATCGGGACCGCGCAGCCAGAACAGGCAGCCCGTGACGCCCAGCGCGAACATGGCGATATTCTGCATCGCGCCGGCCGGCACGATCGCACAGGCGGCGATCAGCCCGATCATCGCCAGCGCGGCGCGGCGCCATTGCCAGCCGCCGATCAGGCGGGTGAGCAGCGGATAGAGCAGCAATTCGCAGGTCAGCGCCGCCAGCAGGATCGCGCCGGGGGCCGCCGCGCCTGCGCCGTCCGCGATGAAGGCGACGACGGCGCTCGCTGCCCAGGGCAGCATCCGCGACGGCGCCATGCGGATATGGCTGAACCAGCCGGTCATGCCCGGCCGCAATGCCCAGCGCCGGTCGGCCTGCCGCAACTGGAACGCGGACAGGGCAAACAGCATCTGCACGCCCCATGGCATATAGGCGGGGGACAGCAGCGGGGCGGCCAGGATCAATCCCAGCATCAGTCCCTGAAGCCAGCCCAAAATCCGCAATTCCATGGTCATGCCGTCACTCCCGCCTGCGCGCCAGGCTGTTCGAAGAACGGCACGCGTCCGGCGTCCTTGCGCTTGCGGGTCAAATAAGTGTCGAGGCCGATCTGGAGCGAGAGCATCATGAAGATGAAAGGCTGATAGGCGATGCCCACGAACAATGATCCGATCATGTAGACGACATGGCCCTGCTGCAGCGCCACGGCGAAGGGCGCGATCCAGGCCTCATCCGGTCCGTCGCGCTTGCGATACATGCGGCGGATCGACTCGGTGCGGACGAAGCAGCTCAGGTGCAGCAGTGCCCAGAGGAAGAAGCCGAAATAGCCCTGCTCGCCCAGCATCTCGAAATAGGCGCTGTGATAGGCACGGCCCTTGTCGGTGACCAGGCGGCGCTCGATCCGCTTCTCGTCGCCATCGCCGACCTCGCTTTGGGCGAAATAGGTGAAGCTGTTCTGGAGATAATTGTCGAAGCCGCCGCCGCCCGGATGGGTCTTCACATAGTCGAGCGTCCACATCCACACGGCAACGCGGGTGGAGGCGCTCTCGTCGCCCTGGTGATTCTCGATCGTCTGCATCCGCTTGGTGAAGCTGGCGGGCAGGAAGGGGATGGCGGCCAGCGCGGCAAAGGCCAGCAGCGGGCCATAGACGAATTTGCGCTTCGACCGCATCAGCATCATGCCGGCCAGGATGACCAGGCAGACAAGGCCCGTGCGCGCCTCCGTGCCGACCGGCATCAGCATGCAGGCCAGGCACAGCGCATAGGCAAAGGCCTTCACCTTCCAGTCGGGCGGAAAGATGGTGCCATGCTGGGTCAGCCACAGTATGATCGGGATCAGCGCGATCGCCACGCAGGAAATGATGCTGCCCTCATACAGGCCGCTATTATTGTCGACCATCAGATTGAGCACGCCATAGCCGCCGCCCGACAGCGCGGTCTTCATGCCGCCATTGATGATGATCGTGCTCGCGCACAGCACCATGAACAGCGCCAGCGCCTCGATCCGCAGCCTTGTGCGCAGCACCAGCGGCAGGAACACGGCAAAGACGATCGCCTTCCACACCCAGGCCCATTTGGTCGCGGCGTTGATCGGGAAATCGGCGGTCGCGGTCGTATAGCCGCACCAGGCGAGCAGGACGAGCAGCAGCACCTGCCGCGCGGAAAAACGGCAATCCTTCTTGTCGTCCACCACTATCCACGCCCCGACCGCACAGACGAAGGCGATCAGCGAGATCGGAATCGAATTGAGCAGATAATAGCAGAGCCGCTGGGGCGAAACGATGTCGATATAGGCGTAGATGATGACCAGCAGGAACGGCCGCTTGAATCCCATCAGGAAGAAGGCGCCAAGGAAGGCGATGAAGAACAGGTCACGCATCGGCGGCGTCTCCGTCCGGCGATGCCGGCGGGGTGTCGATGTCGCGATCCAGGTCCGGGCGCGACAGCAGCCGCCAGGCGGCCAGCAGGATGACGCCATGGCTGATCAGCAGGGATAGGGTATCAATCATTGCGTGTTTTGATCTGCCGGTTCTGGACTCTTGCCCCGGAAAATCCCTAGCGTGACAGAGTTGACGGGGCGTTAAACCTTTTTCGGCAAAAAGTTACCGCTATGACTCGTATCCTTCACGTTCTCGATCACAGCCTGCCGATGCACAGCGGCTACACGTTCCGCACGCGGGCTATCCTGCGGGCGCAACTGGCCAAGGGCTGGGATGTGCGCGGGCTGACCGGCCGGCGCCATGTCGCGGCTGGGCCGCAGGAGGAACTGGTCGATGGGCTGCATTTCCACCGCACGCCGGGCGAAGCGGCCGGCGGTAATGCGCTGCTGCGCGAATGGCGCGACATCGCCGCCCATGCCGATGCGATCGAGTCGCTGGTGCGCCAGTGGCGGCCCGACATCATCCATGCCCATTCGCCGGTGCTCAACGCCATGGCCGCGCAGCGAGTCGCGCGCCGCCACGGCATTCCGCTGATCTACGAGATTCGCGCCTTCTGGGAGGATGCGGCAGTCGGCAACGGCACCGGCACCGAAGGCAGCCCGCGCTACTGGCTGACCCGCCAGCTCGAAACCCATGCAGTCCGTGCCGCCGACGCGGTTGCCGTCATCTGCGAAGGGTTGCGGTCCGATCTGGTGGCGCGCGGAATCGACTCAAGCAAGATCACCGTGTCGCCCAATGGCGTCGATCTCGATCAGTTCGGCGCGCCGGTGCCGCGTGATCCGGCCCTGACCGCGAAGCTGGGGCTCGAAGGGGCGGATGTCGTCGGCTTCATCGGCAGCTTCTATGATTATGAAGGGCTGGACGATCTGATTGCCGCCATGCCGCGACTCGTGCGGGCGCGGCCCAGGGCGAAGCTGCTGCTGGTCGGTGGCGGGCCGATGGAACAGGCGCTGCGCGATCAGGCGCTGGCCTCGCCCTTCACTGACCATATCGTCTTTGTGGGCCGGGTGCCGCACGATCAGGTCGAACATTATTATGCCCAGGTCGATGTCCTCGCCTATCCGCGCAAGGCGATGCGCCTTACCGATCTGGTGACGCCATTGAAGCCGCTGGAGGCGATGGCGCAGGGCCGACTCGTTGCCGCTTCAAGTGTGGGCGGCCATCGCGAACTGATCGAGGATGGCGTGACCGGCACCTTGTTCGCGCCGGACGACCCGGCCGCGATTGCGCAGGCGCTGGCAGGCATGTTCGCGGATCGCGGCTTCTGGGATGAACGCCGCATCGTTGCGCGTGATTTCGTCGAGAGGGAGCGTAACTGGTCGTCAAACATTTTGCGTTATGAGCCTGTTTACCAGCGACTTCTGGGACGCGACTCGACCGCAAAGGCGGCCTGAGGAACGGCGGCGATGCCGAAGTTCACACCGTCCATGCGGGGACTGGCCATCATGGCATTGGCCGCGGCGGGCTGCGGCGCTCTGGTGGTGCTGACCCTGCCGGTCGGCTGGATGGAGATGCTGGTCGCATCGAGCGGGCTGAGCGAGACGATCCCGGCGGCCGGTCCGCCGCTGGGCATGAAGGCAAGATTGCTGCTGGCCGGTTTTGCCGCGCTGATGAGTGTAGGAATTGTGGCCGCAGTGCGGCGAAATGGATCGGATGCGCCGCACAGGCGCTTGAGAATAAGCGGAAGGCGTCATCCAGACGCCCAAGGAGCAAGAAAAATGGGTTTCGCATTTGCAAAGCTGACCGCGCTTGCCCGCGGACGCAATGTGCCCGCTGCCGAAGAGGCTGCGCCCGCGCAGCGCCGCGCCGACGCGCATCCCGACGCGCCGCCCCGTCCTCCGATCTTTGCCAGCCGCGATTTTGGCGGCGCCGATATCTTCGCGCGCCCGGATTCGGGACGTCGCCGTCTGGTGGTCGATAGCGATCCGGTGGAGCCGGTGACGGCATCGGTGGTGCGCATGGAGACGCCGGCCGCCTTTGCCATGCCGACCCCGCATGAAGAGGCACCGGTCGAGGATATGGCGATCGCGCCCGCGCCCGCCTTCTCGCGTCCGTTCGACGCCATGCCGGCCCTGTCGACCAATCCGATCCCGCTCGGCCGCGCACCGTTCGCGCCGCCGGAAGACGCTATATTCGAGCCCTGGGAAGAAGAGGCAGTGGCGGAATTTACCGCCTTCGATGAAGATCCGACCGATATCGCACCGGAGCCGGTCGTCGAGCAGGCCCCTGCCTTCGTCGCGGAACCGGTGATCGAAGAACCGATTCAGGCGCCCGAGCCTGCACCTTTCGTTCCGAGGGCGGAGGCATCGCCCGCCCCGAGCGCGCGCAGCATCGACAGCCTGTCGATCACCGAACTGACCGAGCGGCTGGAGCGGGCGCTGGTCCAGCGTGGCCGACCGGCGACCGCGCCGCGCGTCATTGCCGACATGCCGATCGCCTCGGCGGTGCCGGTGCGTGAAGCCGTGTCGGAAGATGTCGAGGATGCGCTGCGTGCCGCACTCGGCACGCTGCGCACCATGACCGGGCGCCCGCGCTAAACGGCGAGGCTACCAGTCGCGGATGGTGAGGGCGGACAGCTCGATCCATTCGCCCTCAGCATCGCCGCGCAGGTCGTCGATCACCATGTCGGCGACGAAATGGCCCGGCAAAGTCCATTCCGCATCCTGCAATTCGCGCGCCAGAGCCTCGCGCCGCGCGCGCAGGCTGCCGCCCGCCACCCGCAACAGGATGACATGGCGTCGCCCCTCGAACAGGGCGCTGGCCCAGGGACGACTGACAGCACGCTCGACCGTCGCCGGCTCGCCGATCCGGGCGATCAGCTGGACCAGCAACTGGGCCAGTGGATCGGCCTCGCGCCGTTCTCCTGCTCGATTACGGACCAGATTTGCGCTCATGCGCAGCATGTCGGCGCTTGTCATTGGCTCACGCTCCTGCGATATTCGTTCATGAAATGTTCTACGCGTCTCTTTACCCGATCGCCCGGATCGCGCCCCATGCGCAGGTCGAAGACCAGGCGCGGATCGCGCACGGCGTCGCGCCCGAAACGGGTTGGCGCTATCTGATAGTCTCGCAGGAATTTCTCGATCGTGCGCAGCAGCATGGACGGACCTCTCCTTTGTCGGGCCGATTCGCCCCCTGCGAATCGATAGGTAATTTCCTATCTCATATTCATTTTCCTACTTGTCTAGGAAAATTCCTATCATTATGGATGCAACATGGATGAAGCGCAGGATGCCCGGACTGCCCTCGATCGGCTGATCGTCGAACGCGGGGAAAATTATGCCGATCTGTCGCGGCTGATCGGGCGCAATCCCGCCTATATTCAGCAGTTCATCAAGCGTGGCACACCGCGCAAGCTGGACGAGGCGGATCGCCGCATCCTGGCGCGCTATTTCGGCGTGGCGGAAACGATGCTGGGCAGTCCGCTGCCGGCCGGCGCACCGATCCCGCGCGTGCGCGGCCTGCCTGCGGTGGTTGCGGTGCCGCGCCTGTCGCTCGGCGCTTCCGCCGGCGCGGGCTCGCTGGATGAGGATGAGCGCACCGCGGGCGTGATGGCGTTCGACGCGCAATGGCTACGGCATCTGGGCGTGCGGCCGCAGCGCGTGTCGATCATCCGGGTCGATGGCGAATCGATGGCGCCCACGCTCAACGATGGCGACGACATCATGGTCGATCATGAGGATGACGCCGATCGCCTGCGTGACGGCGTCTATGTGCTGCGGCTCGACGGCGTGCTGATGGTCAAGCGGGTTGCGATGGGGCCGTTGCGCGGCCGGTTCAGCGTATTGAGCGACAATCCCCATTATCCCGACTGGACCGATATCGATCCGGCGATGGTGGCGATCGTCGGCCGGGTCGTCTGGACAGGCAGGCGGCTGGTCTGAGAAGCCTGGTCCGTCTTTGAAAGGCGCCGTGCCTTTCCTATGTCTAGGAAAACAGGGGAAGGCTGGATCATGAATGATAATGGCGCGGTGATCCGCAAGGCGATCGAGTGGCGCGGTGCGCCGATGGCGCTGGCGACAGTCGTGTCGACCTGGGGATCGGCGCCGCGCCCGCGTGGCAGCCACATGATCGTCCATCAGGACGGCCGGCTGGAGGGCAGCATATCGGGCGGCTGCGTCGAGACCGATGTGTTGCAGCGCGCCGCCGAGGTGATCGCCGGCCGGCCCGGCCATGTCGCGCATTATGGCGTGGCCGATGGCGATGCGTGGGAGGTCGGCCTGCCCTGCGGCGGCGAGATCAGCGTGCTGGTGCAGCCGGTGGGGCAGGGGGGCTTTGCCCCCGAGCTGTTCGATCGGATCGCGGCGGAAAGCGCGCGCGGCCGGGCACTCACGCTGTCGACCGATCTGGACAGCGGCATCACCCGCGAGGGCGCGGTCGAGGGGCAGTTTCTCAACCGCTATGATCCGCCCCGCCGGCTGCTGATCGTCGGCGCGGTGCAGATTGCCCAGTCGCTTGCCGCGCTGGCGCAGGCGATCGACGTCACCCCGGTGGTGATCGATCCGCGCGGCCGCTTCCTGACGGCGGAGCGTTTTCCCGGCATCGAACTGGACGATCGCTGGCCCGATGCGGCGATCGCCGCGCGTCATCCCGGCGAATCCACTGCCGTCGTGACCTTGAGCCATGACATCAAGATCGACGATCCTGCGCTGATCGCCGCGCTCGCGGCGCCGACCGGCTATGTCGCGGCGCTGGGATCGCGGCGCAGCCATGCCGCGCGGCTGGAGCGGCTGGCGGCGCAGAGTTTCGGCACGGACGATCTCGCCCGGATCGACGGGCCGGCGGGTCTCGACATCGGCGCGATCGGCGCGGCGGAAATCGCCCTGTCGATCACCGCCGGCATGGTCGCCGGCTTCAACGCCAAGCGCTGATCAAGCGCAATCGTTCAGCAGCATTTCCCGCCATTTTTCCCGCCATAGCGCGCCTCCTGCCGGTTCCGGAAAAAGGCGGTGCGGTCCATCGGGGCATGGCCGGGATGATGGTCGCGCATATGGCGCAGATAGGCGTCATAGTCCGGCTGGCCGACCATCAGATGCGCCATGCGCCGCAGCGTCTGGAAGAACGGACTCATGGCGTCGTGACCAGTTGCGCCGGAATCTCGCGGGCGGTCGGCGCAGCGAAACCGCGTGCGGCCAGGCAGGTCCGGATGGTGAAGACCAGCAGTGACAGGACGACAGCCAGGAAGATCGCCACCAGCCCGGCATCGACATAATCGTTGAACAGGATCTGGCGCATTTCCGCCATCGACTTGGCCGGCGCCAGCACCTCCCCCTTGTCCAGCGCCGCGCCATATTTGGCGGCATGGGCCAGGAAGCCGACCTTCGCATCGGTCGAGAACAGCTTCAGGAAACCGGCCGACAGCGTGCAGATCAGCAGCCAGGCCGCCGGCACCATCGTCACCCAGGCAAAACGGTCGCGCTTCATCCGGAACAGCACGGCGGTGCCCAGCATCAGCGCGATCGCCGCCAGCATCTGGTTGGAAATGCCGAACACCGGCCACAGCGTGTTCACCCCGCCCAGCGGATCGGTGACGCCCTGATAGAGGAAGAAGCCCCAGGCCGCGACGCACAGGCCCGTGGCGATGAAGCCGGGCAACTGGCTCTTGCTGTCCTTGAAGCTCGGCACCGCCAGCGCGATCAGATCCTGCAGCATGAAGCGGCCGGCGCGGGTGCCCGCATCGACCGCGGTCAGGATGAACAGCGCCTCGAACAATATGGCGAAATGATACCAGAAGGCCTTCATCGCCGGGCCGCCGAACACATGGCTGAAGATTTCCGCCATCGCCACGGCCAGCGTCGGTGCGCCGCCGGCCCGGCTGATGATCGTATGTTCGCCGACATCCTTTGCCGTCTGGACGATGAGGTCCGGACTGATCGGAAAGCCCATGGCGGTGACGGCGGCGGACACGCTGGCGGGGTCGGTGCCGATCACGGCGGCCGGGCTGTTCATCGTGAAATAGATGCCGGGGTCCAGGATCGACGCGCCGACCAGCGCCATGATCGCCACGAACGCCTCCATCAGCATCGCGCCATAGCCGATCAGCGGCGCGTCGCTCTCGGTCGCGATCAGCTTGGGCGTGGTGCCGCTGGCGATCAGCGCATGGAAGCCGGACACCGCGCCACAGGCGATGGTGATGAACAGGAAGGGGAAGAGGCCGCCCGACCAGACCGGCCCGCCGCCCGCGGCGAACTGGGTGACGGCATGCATCCTGAGCGGCGGCGCCATGATGACGACGCCGATCGCCAGTGCGGCGATCGCCCCAATCTTGAGGAAGGTCGACAGATAATCGCGCGGCGCCAGCAGCAACCACACCGGCAGCACCGACGCCACCGCGCCGTAGCCGATCAGGATCCAGCAGAGCTGCACCGGCGTGAAGGTGAAGATCGGCCCCCAGACTGGCGATTGCGCGATCGCCTGGCCATAGACGATCGCGGCGAGCAGGCCGATCAGGCCCAGGATCGACACTTCGCCGATGCGACCGGGACGAATCCAGCGCGTATAGGCACCCATCGCCATGGCCAGCGGCACGGTGGCCGCGACGGTGAACATGCCCCAGGGGCTTTCCGCCAGTGCCTTGACCACGATCAGCGCCAGCACGGCCAGGATGATGACCATGATCATGAAGGCGCCGAACAGCGCGATCGTGCCCGCCACCTGGCCCATTTCCATGCGGATGAGTTCGCCCAGTGACTTGCCGTCGCGGCGCATGGAGATGAACAGGACCATGAAGTCCTGCACCGCGCCGGCCAGCACGACGCCGGCAATGATCCACAGCGTGCCGGGCAGATAGCCCATCTGCGCCGCCAGCACCGGCCCCACCAACGGCCCCGCTCCGGCGATCGCCGCGAAATGATGGCCGAACAGCACGGTGCGGTCGGTCGCGACATAATCCAGCCCGTCGGCGCGGCGGATCGCCGGAGTCGGTCGGGCGGGATCGAGCCGCATCACCTCGCGCGCGATGAACAGCGCATAATAGCGATAGGCGACCAGGAAGCAGCTGACCGATGCGACTACGATCCACAGCGCATTGACCGTTTCGCCGCGCGAGACCGCGACAACCGCCAGCGATACCGCGCCCACCAGCGCGGTCAGGATCCATGGAATATGCCGGGTCATCGCTCTCTCAACGGTTCGGGATAGGGATTGGGCGCCACACTAGGCCGCTCCCCCCGAAAGACAACCGCCAGTCTGGGTTAGGCGCTTGTCGGGGTTAGGGGATTCGGACGCGTTCGTTCGTCCATCGGGTGAACAGGGCAGGAGGCATCGCATGACCGACCGGAGCAAGGACGTTTCGCGCAGGGGCTTGTTGCAGGCGGCGGCCGTCGTGGGGGCGGCGCTGCCGCTGGCGGCGCGCGCGGCCCCATCGGGCAATAGCGCGCGCGACCAGTTGCTGCTGGCGCCCGACATCCATTATTTCAACGCTGCCAATATCGGCCCGGCCTTCCGCAGCGCGATCGCCGCGCATGAGCGCGAGACGCAGGCGTTCCAGGCCAATCCCTCGCCCCAGTATCGCACCAAATATCCGGTTGCCGCCGATGCCCTGCGCGCGCGCCTCGGCAAGCGGATGAACGTCAGCGCGCAGGAAATCGCGCTGGTGCGCAACAGCAGCGAGGCGAACACGGTCGCGGTGCGCGGTCTGGCACTCAAGGCCGGGGATGAGGTGATCCTGACCGATCATAACCATCCCTCGACCCTGGAGACATGGAAGCTGCGGGCCGCGCGCGAGGGGCTGCTACTCAAGATCCTGCCGGTGCCGGTCTATGCGACCTCGGCCCAGACGGTGGTCGATCTGTTCGCCGCCGCGATCACGCCGCGCACCCGCGCCATCTTCCTGTCACACATGTCGAACGTCACCGGCATGATCTTCCCGCTGGCGCAGATCGCGCAGCTGACCCGGCCCAAGGGCATCTGGCTGCACGGCGATGGGGCCCAGACCTTCGGCTGGCTGCGACTCGATCTGCCCGCGCTCGGCGTCGATTCCTATTCGGGTAGCACCCATAAATGGATGATGGGCCCGCTGGAGGGCGGCATCCTCTATGTCCGGCGCGAAGGCCAGGCGCAGCTCCAGCCGGTCATGCTCAGCCATGGCTATTGGCTGACCGACGAGAAGAATCTCGATACCGCGCAGAAATATGAGATATTGGGCCAGCGCGACGATCCCAAGCTGATCGCGATCGATGCGACGCTTGATGCGCTGGATGCGATCGGCGAGACGGAGGTGGAGCGCCGCGCCTTTGCGATCGGCGACCAGATGCGCGACATGGTGCTGCGCCTGCCCGGCGCGAAGCTGGTCGGCACGACCACCAAGGGGCTGACCGGCCCGGTCATCACCCCGACCTTTGCCGGCAAGGATGTGCTGGCGATCCGCGACCATCTGTGGACCCAGGGCAAGGTGGTGGTCGCCCCGTCCAAGGCGGACGGTAAGCCGACCATCCGCTTCTCGCCCCATATCTACAACAGCGCCGACGAGATCGCCCTGATCGCGGACCTGCTGGCGAAGGCCTGATCCTTTTTCTTCGGTCTTCCACTAGGCGGATTCGCGCCGTCATCAAAAAGAACATATAGTGAACATAAATCTGATTCGGAGGATGTTCGCCATGCTTGCCCGCACGCCGTCGCTCTATCGCCTGATCGTGGCGCTGAAGCCGCCGACCCTCATCACGCGGCAGATCGATCATTTCGCCGAGACGCTGGCGCCCGATGCCCAGCGCATCCTGCCGGCGCACCAGCATATCACGCTGGGGATCACCGACGACTGGCCGGACTATCCCTATGCGCTGGTGAAGGCGATGCACCGCAGCTTCACCGGCATCCTGGCCGATCCGTTCGATCTGTCGCTGGACCAGCTGAGCGAGGGCGGCCGGTCGGCCGCGCTGCGGCCGGAGCATGCACTGCCGCCGCTCCGGGAATTGCAGCGGAAGGTGGCGCTGGCGATGAAGCGGGCAGGGGTGGGGGCGCGTCCGGGCTGGAGCTTCAACCCGCATCAGACGCTCTATTATCGCGACGGCGCCCCGGCGACCCAGCGGATCAGCGGCTTTCACTGGCGGGTCGAGGATTTCGTGCTGCTATGCAGCCATGTCGGCCGCACCCATCATGAATTGCTGGGGCGATGGCCGCTGCGTGGCAGCGGCCAATATAGCCTGTTCTGATCGCGCTCAGCGCTTGCGCACGAATTCCGCGCGCAGCACCAGCCCCTTGATGCCGTCATAGCGGCAGTCGATTTCCTGCGCGTCGCCGGTCAGGCGAATCGACTTGATCAGCGTGCCGCGCTTCAGCGTCTGGCCGGCGCCCTTGACCACCAGATCCTTGATCAGCGTCACCTGGTCGCCATCGGCCAGCAGATTGCCGACCGAATCGCGGACTTCCACGGCATCGCCGGCGTCGGTCTTGGCGGCGGCATCCGCCGCGCTGATCCATTCGCCGCTCGCCTCGTCATAGACATAGTCATCGTCGGTCATGGACTTAACCCTGGCTCACGGCTTCGAGCACGGCGGCGCGCAGTTCGGGAATGCCCATGCCCTTCTCGCTCGACGTGGCGATGATCTCGGGATGGGCGGCCGGGCGCTTGCGGATCGCATCGGCGGTGCGCTGCGTCACGGCCACTAGTTCGCTCGCCTTGATCTTGTCGCTCTTGGTCAGGACGATGCGATAGCTGACGGCCGCACCGTCCAGCATGTCCAGCATGTCGGTGTCGACGTCCTTGATGCCGTGGCGACTGTCGATCAGCACCAGCGCCCGCTTGAGCGCCGCGCGACCGCGCAGATAGTCGTTCACCAGGAAACGCCACTTCTTGACCAGATCCTTGGGCGCCTTGGCATAGCCATAGCCGGGCATGTCGACCAGGCGGAAGCGCAGCGGATCGCCGACGTCGAAGAAGTTGAGTTCCTGCGTCCGGCCCGGCGTGTTCGATGTGCGAGCGAGGCCATTGCGGTTGGTCAGCGCGTTCAGCAGCGACGATTTGCCGACATTGGAACGACCGGCAAAGGCGACCTCGTTCACTGCCATGTCGGGCAGATAGTCGAGCGTCGGCGCGGATTTGAGGAAGCTGATCGGCCCGGAAAACAGCTTGCGGGCTTCCTCGATCAGGGCGGTGTTGTCGTCTTCTGTCATATCGAAAAAATCCCCCCCTTTCGGGGAGGATTTCCTTTTCCTTACTTGGTGGCCGTCGCGGTGTTCAGCACGGGGTGGCGCTTGTAGAGCCACCATTGCTGCGCCATCGACAGGCAGTTGTTGGTGATCCAGTAGACCAGCAGGCCGGCGGCGAACGGCGCCATGATGAACATCATCATCCACGGCATGATCGCGAACACCTGCTGCTGCATCGGGTCCATCTGGGCCGGATTGAGCTTGAACTGCAGCCACATCGAAATGCCCAGCAGCAGCGCCAGCACACCGATCGCCAGGAAGGAAGGCGGGGTGAAGGGCAGCAGGCCGAACAGGTTCAGGATGTGCAGCGGGTCGGGCGCGGACAGATCCTTGATCCACAGCACGAAGGGCTGGTGGCGCATTTCGATCGTCAGCTGCAGCACCTTGTAGAGCGCGAAGAAGATCGGGATCTGGATGAAGATGGGCAGACAGCCGGCCAGCGGATTGACCTTCTCCTGCTTGTACAGCTCCATCATCTTCTGCTGCAGCTGCTGCTTGTCGTCCTTATATTTCTCCTGCAGCGCCTTCATCTTGGGCTGTACCGCGCGCATCGCCGCCATGCTGGCGAACTGGCGCTGGGCGACCGGGAACATCAGGGCGCGGACGCAGAAGGTCAGGCAGATGATGGCGACGCCGAAATTGCCGAGCGTTTCGAACAGCCAGTGCAGCAGCGCGAAGATCGGCTGCTCGAACCAGTAGAACCAGCCCCAGTCGATCGCGCGGTCGAACAGCGGCACGCCCGCACGCTCATAGGCCTGCAGCGTCTTCACTTCCTTGGCGCCCACGAAGAGCCGGTTCGTCTGGGTCATCGCCTTGCCGGGGGCCAGCATGACGGGGGCCAGCGCGATGTCGGTCTGGAACTGGGTGCCGGCACCCTTGCGCATCTGGCCGGTGAAGGCATCCTTCTGGTCGGGGATCAGCGCCGACAGCCAATATTTGTCGGTGAAACCGATCCAGCCGCCGGTCGACTGGAAGCTCTGGCTGGCCGGACCCTTTTCCAGATCCTTGTAGTTCACGTCATAATTGGCGGCGCCGTTGAACACGCCCATCGGGCCGACATGGATGGTCCAGGTGTCGGGATCGGCCGAGGGGGCGGCCCGGCTGACATAGCCATAGGATTTGACCGCGATCGCGCCGGTGCCGCTGTTCGACACCTTTTGCGCGGCGGAGATCATGTAATTTTCGTCGATCGAATAGCGGATCTCGAAATTCTGGCCCGCGCCATTGTTCCAGCTCAGCGTGACCGGGCTGGTGGGGGTCAGTTCGGTGCCGCTGGCGGTCCAGACGGTATTGGCGTCAGGGGTCTTGATGCCCTCGCCCTGCCAGCCGAAGCCGGCGAAATAGGCGTCCTTGGTGCCGCTGGGGCTATAGAGGCGGATCGCCGGCGAATCCTTGGCGATCGTTTCCTTGTAGGTCGGCAGCACGATATCATCGATGCGCGCGCCCTTCAGGTTGATGGAGCCTATGATCTTGGGCGTGCGGATGGCGACGCGCGGCGTTTCCTTCAGCACCAGCGCACGATCGCGGATCGCGGTCGACGCATCCTGCGCCGGGGCCTCGCTCGCCGGGGTCAGCGGGGTGGTCTTGCCGCCCTCGATCTTCGTCGCGGGCGGATTGGCCGCCGGGAAGAAATGTTCGGAGATATAGGGCCAGCCGAACAGGATCGCGGCGGTCAGCAGCACCGCCAGAATGATATTCTTCTTGTCGTCCACGCTATTCGGCTCCGCCGTCTATACTCGTCAATGTCTCAGGGGACCGGGTCATAGCCCGAACCACCCCATGGGTGGCAACGCATTAGCCGCTTGAACCCCAGCCAGCTACCCTTGATCGCACCATATTTGCCGACCGCGTGGATCGCATATTCCGAACAGGAGGGGGCATAGCGGCAAGTAGGGGGGAGGATGCGGGACGGGCCCAGCTGCCAGGCGCGCGCGATCAGGATCAGCAGCCGGGCAATCATGCCGGCTGGCCGGTCTTCGCGGCTTTGGGCGCGGGACGGGAATCGCCCTTGCGGCGGGGCGGGCGGCCCTGGCCTTCGGGCCGGGTCAATATCTTGCCCAGCGCCTTTTCCAGTTCGCCGCGCAGCAGCGCGAAGTCGCGCTCCACGCCTTCGGCACGGCCGATCAGCACATGGTCGGCACCAGCCACACCATGCACAGGCAGCAGTTCGCGTGCCAGGACGCGAAAACGGCGCTTCATCCGATTGCGGATGACAGCGCCGCCTATCTTCTTGGTCACCGTGATGCCGATACGCATCGCCGGATCGCCATCGCCGCGCTCACGCACCAGCAGGACGAATCCCGGCATGGGCGCGCGTCGGCCCCGATTCGCCGCCAGAAAATCCGCGCGCTTGCCAAGAATGGCCGGCACGGCTGGCGGCGTCAGGTCGCTCAGGCGCTCAGGCTCTTGCGGCCGCGGGCACGACGGGCGCGCATGATGTTGCGGCCACCGGGGGTCGCCATGCGAGCGCGAAAACCGTGACGGCGCTTCCGAACCAGATTGCTCGGCTGAAAAGTGCGCTTCATCGTTCATTCCTCAAACAAACTAGAGAATCAGGTATGACAAAAAAGGGCCGCCACACGGGGCGACCGCAAGTCAGGGGCCGTCCGATAGGGAAATGGGGCGGGGAAGTCAATGGCGCTGCGCCGCGCTTCCCCGCAAACCCCTGCTTGTCCCGCCCGAACCGTCGTCAGGCTTATTTCCCGCGGGCGCTCGTCACCGCGTCCTTGAGCGAATCATAGCCGACCGCGCCGTTGAGCACCTGATTGCCGATGACGAAGGTCGGGGTGCCGCTTGCCTGGAGCTTCTGGGCGAGGGCGATGTTCGACTGCAACTCGGCATCATATTTGCTCGACGCCATCGCCGCTTCGGCATCGGCCTTGGTGATTCCGGCCTGGGTGGCGGCGCCGATGATCGATTCGCGGGTCACCTTGCCAGCGCCATAGAGCGCCTTGTGATAGACCATGTAGCGATTGCGCTCGGCCGCCAGCAGCGACACCTTGGCGGCGTCGGAGCTTTCGTCCGACAGGATCGGCAGTTCGCGATAGACGATCTTCACCTTGGCATCAGCGCTGACCAGCTTGGCAAGGTCGGGCAGCGAGGCGCGGCAATAGCCGCAGGCATAGTCGAAAAACTCGACCACGGTGACATCGGCATTGGCCGCGCCTTCCCATGCACCGGCATAGGGCGTTTCGATCGTCTGGCGATTCGCGTCGATCGTGCCTTCCATCCGCTTGGCCTGCAGCTTCTCGATCGCCTGCGGGATGATCTCGGGATGCTCCAGGATATAGTCGTGGACGATCTTTTCGATCGCGGCCTTGTCGCCGGTGGAGACGCTGCCGGGCGCCTGCACGGCAAGGGCGGTGCCGGCGGCGCCAGCGATCAAGGCGAGGGCGCCCAGGGTCATCTGCATTTTCCTGTTGGATAGGGCCGCACGAAAGCTGGGCCGGGTCTCTTGTGTCATCTCTTCTTCCGCTTCTGCTCGACGGCAGCCCGCGAGACCATCGCGATATCCTGCGCCCGCAGATAGTCAACCGTGCCGGGCTTCAATCCCTGCATTGCCGCGTCTGCGCTGCGTAGTGCCATACTGTCCTGCCCGATCATCGAAAATCGCTCGGCGCTGGCCAGCGCGGCGCGCGGCGTGTCGCCGCGATGCTCGTAGACGACACCCAGTTGATACCAGGCGAAGGGATTTTCGCGGTCCCGCGCGATCGCATTGCGCAGCACGGTCTCGGCCTCGGCGTAATTTTTCTCATCCTCGGTTGCGATCAGCGCGTGGCCCAGCAGCACTGCGATCAGCGGCTGCTGCGTCTTGGCGACGGCCTCGCGCAGCGGCGGGATCGCCTCGCCGGGTCGCCCGCTCTCCAGCAGGATCTGGCCCTTCAGCTCCAGAAAATAGGGATCATGCGGCGCCGCCGTCAGCAGCGCGTCCGCCTCGCTCAGCGCCTTCTCGGGATAGGCGCTTTTATGCCAGGCATAGGCGCGCGCATAATGGGCCGGGATCGACCGGTCGCTCTCGGGATATTTGAGCAGCGTCTGCTGCGGTTCGGACACGAAGCCGATCAGCTTCGCCTTGATCCGCTCGAACCGCGCTTCCAGCTGCGGATTGGGTGGATTGTCCCAGGCCGGATCGACCGTATAGACTTCGCGCAGCACATTGATGCGCTCGCCCGACAGCGGGTGGGTGCGGCCATAACTATTGTCCTGCGGAATCGCGAGGCGATATTCCTGATTCTGCAGCTTCTTGAAGAATTCCAGGCTGCCCTTGCCGCTCAGATGCGCGCCGCTCAGATAGCGCGCGCCGGCAAGGTCGGCGGAGCTTTCCTGCGCGCGCGAGAAAGCGAGATATTTGGACATGCCGACCTGCTGGCCCAGGCCCATGATGCCCATGCCGGCCTCCGCGCCGCCCGCTGCGATCGCCGCCGCGCCCAGCACCAGGCTCAGCAAGGTGATGCTGGTCGCTTCCTTGATGCCGTCGGTGCGGATCACATGGCCGCCCTCGATATGGCCCAGTTCATGCGCGACCACGCCCTGCAACTGGTTCACATTGTCGGCCTGCGCGATCAGCCCGCTATGCACCCAGACATATTGGCCGCCGGCGACGAAGGCGTTGATCTCCGGATCATTGATCACCATCACCTGGACATTGCGCGGCTGCATGCCCGCCGCCTTGACCAGATCGCCCGACATGTCCGCCATGAACGCTTCGGTCTCGGCATCGCGCAAGATGCTCTGGGCCAGTGCTGGCCGCGCCATCAGCATCAGTGACCCCAGCAGAAGCGCGGCAAGGCGCAGCCACCGCGTCATCATGCAAAGCCTTGATGGGGAAGGGGAGCAGGCATTGGCCCGATTTATGCCCTTCTCGCCCTGAACATCAAGTGAAGCCACGAAAAACGCCGCCATCCGACCCCTGGGGCTGGATGGCGGCGTGTTTCATTCAGGTCTGAGCTTCTGCCTTATTGGCCGAAGGTGCGCTGCCACCAGCCACGGCGCGGCTCGCCATTCTCGTCGCTCTCCGCCTCGGCGGCGGGGTCGGCAGTGACGGCTTCGCTGGCCGGTGCAGCCCCAGCCGGTGCCTCGGCGGGTGCGGCAGCGACCTCGGTCACGGCCGGCGCGGCCTCGACGGCAGCGTCCTCGGCGACCGGTTCGACCTTCTTCTTGCGGGTGCGCTTGGGCTTGGGCTTTTCGGCCACTTCCTCGGCAACCGCTTCGACGGCGGGCGCTTCGGCTGCCGCAGCGGCTTCGGCCTCGACATCCGCCTTCTTCTTGCGGGTGCGCTTGGGCTTGGGCTTTTCGGCCGCTTCCTCGGCAGCCGGCTCGGCGGCGGGCGCTTCGGCAACAACCTCGGCCGGGGCTTCGGTCGCTTCGACGGCAGCCGGTTCGGCCGCCGCGTCCTTCGCCTTGCGGGCACGCGGACGACGGCGCGTCTTGGGTGCTTCCTCGGCCGGGGCTTCTTCCGGGGCCGCTTCGGCAACCGGAGCTTCCTCGGCAGGTGCAGCCGCTTCGGCTTCGATCACCGTTTCGGCGCTGTCGCCGCCAGCGGTCTCACCGGCTTCGGCGCCCGCTTCGCCACCTTCGCGACGGCGACGACCGCCACGACGGCCGCGGCGACCACGACGACGGCTGCCGCCTTCGTCCTCGCCTTCGGCGGCCGGCTCGGCGGCAACAGCCTCGGCATCGGTCTCGACCTCGGCCGTTTCCTCGCCGTCCTCACCGTCTTCGGCGCCATTGTCTTCGCCGGTTTCGCCCGGCGCATCATCGCGCTGGCCACCGCGACGACGGCGACGGCGGCGACGGCGGCGTCCGCCTTCGCGTTCCTCGCCCCGGTCACCGCGCTCGCCACGCTCCTGGCGTTCGGGGGCGGCTTCCTCCTCGATCTCTTCCTCTTCTTCCTCGTCCTCGATCACGTCGAGGTCATCCTCTTCCTCCGCGAGCGGGGCATAGGTGACGACGCGTTCGGGACGCGGACCGCTGGGCTCGACCGACATGCGGGCGCCCTCGATCTCGCCATCGGGCAGGACGACGATGCGCACGCCATAGCGCTGTTCGATCTCGTCCAGCTCGCGGCGCTTGTTATTGAGGACGTAGAAGGCGGCTTCCTGGCTGGCGCGCAGGGTGATGACGCTGCCACGACCGCGAGCGGCCTCTTCCTCCAGCATGCGCAGCGCGCCCAGGCCCGCCGACGATGCGGTGCGGACCAGGCCGGTGCCTTCGCAATGCGGGCACTGGCGGGTGGAGGCTTCCAGCACGCCGGTGCGCAGGCGCTGGCGGCTCATTTCCATCAGGCCAAAGCCCGAAATGCGGCCGACCTGAATACGGGCGCGATCGTCCTTCAGCGCCTCCTTCATCGCCTTCTCGACCTTGCGGATGTTGGAGTTCATCTCCATGTCGATGAAGTCGATGACGACCAGGCCTGCCATGTCGCGCAGGCGCAACTGGCGGGCGATTTCGCGTGCCGCTTCTAGATTGGTGGCGACGGCGGTCTGCTCGATGCCATGCTCGCGGGTCGACCGGCCCGAGTTGATGTCGATCGACACCAGAGCTTCGGTCGGGTTGATCACCAGATAGCCGCCGGACTTGAGCTGCACGACGGGATTATACATCGCCGCCAGCTGGTCCTCGACGCTGGCGCGCTGGAACAGTGACACGGCGTCGGCATATTGCTTCACCCGCCGGGCATGGCTCGGCATCAGCAGCTTCATGAAGTCCTTGGCGGCCTTGTAGCCATGCTCGCCCTCGACGATCACTTCCTCGATATCCTTGTTGTAGATATCGCGGATCGCCCGCTTGATGAGGTCGCTGTCGTTATGGATCAGCTCGGGCGCGGCGGCGCGCAGCGTCTTCTCGCGAATCTCGTCCCACAGGCGGGCGAGATAGTCGAAGTCGCGCTTGATCTCGGGCTTGGTGCGCTGCAGGCCGGCGGTGCGCACGATGCAGCCCATCGACGAAGGCAGCGCCATTTCGGCGATGATCGACTTCAGCCGCTTGCGGTCGGCCGCATTGCTGATCTTGCGCGAAATGCCGCCACCATGGCTGGTGTTGGGCATCAGCACGCAATAGCGACCGGCCAGCGACAAATAGGTGGTCAGCGCCGCACCCTTGTTGCCACGCTCTTCCTTGACGACCTGCACCAGCAGCACCTGGCGGCGCTTGATGACGTCCTGAATCTTGTAGCGACGGCGCAGCGCCATGCGCTTGCGGCGCAGCTCGTCGGCCGCGTCGTCGCCCTTTTCGCGCTTGCGCCGGTTCGGGCGGCCGCCTTCGTTGCTCTCGCCTTCGCTGGCTTCGGCTTCGTGGGCGCCTTCCTCATCGTCATGATGGGTCGCTTCCACGACCTCGACGCCATCGTCCCCTGCGGCGTCCTCATCCTCGTCATAATCGGCGCGCAGGGCGGCCTCTTCCTCGGCGTGCGCGCGTTCCTCGCGCAGCAACGCCTCGCGATCTTCGCGCGGAATCTGGTAATAGTCGGGATGGATTTCGCTGAAAGCGAGGAAGCCGTGGCGATTGCCACCATAATCGACGAAGGCCGCCTGGAGCGAAGGCTCTACGCGGGTGACCTTGGCGAGATAGATATTGCCCTTGAGCTGCTTGTGCTCAGCGGATTCGAAGTCAAATTCCTCGATCCGGTTTCCCTTGACGACCGCGACCCGGGTTTCTTCCCGGTGGCGCGCATCGATCAGCATACGCATTGTCATTTATGTGTCTCCGGCGACGGTGGCCGCAGGCATGGAGCCGGGCCGCCGCGCGATAGTGATGGGACGGCCGTGCGCGCGCCGGGTTCGGCGCGCGAGGCGGCATCGTCCAGGTTTGAAGGAAAAATTGCGTGTCTGCTGCGTCGGCAGGGCCGGACAGTGCGCCGGGCCGGACCATCCACGCCACAGCACCCGGTATCGGGGCCAGCGTGGAAGGAAAGTCATGCCTCATGCAGCGTCAACCTGTTGCGCATCGGCTCGAGCGACAGGCGCGCGCCGATGCAAATAATCAAGATCCGCAAAGGACCTTATTGATATGGTCGGTCCTCCCGGAATGTGAAGGGGTAGCAGTCATGGGCGCGGGGGGCAACGGTCCCTGAAAAGATTATGTCTTTATGATGACCTTGATCGGCCGGTCGACGATTCATACTGAAATCGATATTAACCGTTTCATTTTACCCCGTCACAACAGCCGATGCTTAATCCGAAATTCAGCGTGGGGACGCTGGACGGATAGACGTCATGAAAATTGGCTGGACGGCCGATGGGCGCGCGTTGCACAAGCGGCGCATGCTCAACATAATTGCGCTGGCAACGACGATGCTGGCAGCGACCCCCGGCGACGCCGGCGGCATCGCGGCCGTGGATGTGCAGGGCGACCGCGTCACCGTTCGGTTCGACGATCGGGTGGAGGGCGCGTCCGCCTTCCTGCTCGACGGGCCGCGCCGCATCGCGCTGGATGTTGCCGGCGCGCAGGCCGGCGCCAGCGGCTATGCCGGTTCCAATGCCGTGGTCAGCGGCATTCGCCAGGGCCAGCTCAGCGACACCATGGCGCGCATCGTGCTCGACCTGACGACGCCGGCGACGCTCGGCGATCCGCAGATCGCGGCCGACGGCAAGTCGCTCAGCTTCTCGCTCCAGAATGTGACCGACGGCCGGTTTCGTACTGCGGTGGGGCAGGGGCGGCTGCGCTTCGACGCGCCCGCCAATATGAGCGCCCGGCCGCAAAAGCGCATTCATTCGATCACCGTGCCGATCCCGCCGGTCGCACGCGGCGTCGATCTGCCCGCGATCGAGGGCGTGCGCGACGGATCGCGCCCGCTGGTGGTGATTGATGCCGGCCATGGCGGTCATGATCCGGGCGCCATCAACAAGGATAACGGCAAGCGCGAAAAGGATGTGACGCTGGCGATCGCGCAGGCGATCCGGGACCAGCTGGTCAAGTCCGGTCGGGTGCGCGTGGCCCTGACCCGCGACGATGACCGCTTCCTCGTGCTGCAGGAACGCTATGGCATCGCCCGCAAGCTGGGCGCCGATCTCTTCATCTCGGTCCATGCCGATTCGGCGGAAAATGCCGACGCCCATGGCGCCACCGTCTATACCCTCTCGGAAACCGCATCGGATCGGGAAGCGGCCCGGCTCGCCGCGCGCGAGAACAAGGCCGACGTGCTCAACGGCGTCAACCTCGGCAACCAGTCGGGCGACGTCTCCTCGATCCTCATTGATCTGACGCAGCGGGAATCGATGAACATCTCGGCCAATTTCGCGCGGCTGCTACAGCGCGAAGCGGCACCCTATGTGCCGTTCCGCAGCGCCTATCACCGCTTCGCCTCGCTGATGGTGCTGAAGGCCCCTGATACCCCCTCGGTCCTGTTCGAGACCGGCTATATCAGCAATGCGGATGATGCCCTTTTCCTCTCCTCGCACGAGGGGCAGCAGGCGATCGCGCGCGGCGTCGCCCGCGCCATCGACGTCCATTTCGCGCGCAAGCTCGCCATGGGCAGCGGCCGGTCGGGCGGCTGACACGCCTATCCGCGCATCGGTGCTGGTATTGAAGGACTTTTGACCTTAGAGCCTCTTCCACCATGGAAGAGGCCCGTTCCAATCCGCCCGCATCGTCCTTCGCCTATCGCCTGCGCCGTGGCGCCGGGGGCATTGCCGACCGGTTGAAGCCCTTGTGGCAGCGCCGCCTATTCCGCTGGGCCGCGATCCTGCTGGGCGGCTTCCTGCTCGCCATCTTCCTCTTCTGGCTGATCTTTGCGCGCGGCCTGCCCGACGCGACCTCGCTGCTCGAATATGAGCCGCCGCTGCCGACCATCGTGCGCGACATCAATGGCCAGCCGGTTCACAGCTATGCGCGCGAGCGCCGCGTCCAGCTGCAATATAGCGATTATCCCCAGCAGCTGATCCACGCCTATCTGGCGGCGGAGGACAAGACCTTCTTCGAGCATCATGGCGTCGACATTCCCGGTTTTGCCGGCGCGGTGTTTGACTATGCCAGCAAGCTCGGCTCGGGCCAGCGCGCCCGTGGCGGCTCCACCATCACCCAGCAGGTGGCGAAGAATCTGCTGATCGGCGACGAATATTCGCCCACGCGCAAGGTGAAGGAGATGATCCTCGCCTGGCGTATGGAAAATGTCCTCACCAAGCAGCAGATCCTGGAGCTGTACCTCAACCAGATATTCCTCGGCCGGAACGCCTATGGCGTGCAGGCGGCGGCACGCGCCTATTTCGACAAGGACGTTGCCGATCTCCAACTGCATGAAATGGCCTATCTGGCGATCCTGCCCAAGGGGCCGGCCAATTATCGCCCGGAAAGCACCACCGGCCATGCCCGCGCGATCGACCGTCGCAACTGGGCGCTGGGCGAGATGGAGAAGAATGGCTGGATCAGCGCGGCCCAGCGCGACGCCGCCATCGCTTTGCCGCTTGGCACCGTTGCCGCCCATGGCTCCAGCTTCGACGCCCGCGCCGGCGGCTATTATATGGAGGAGGTGCGTCGTCGCCTGATCCAGCAGTTCGGTGAAAAAGCGGAGGATGGCCCCAACAGCGTCTATGCCGGGGGCCTGTGGGTGCGCAGCCCCTATGATCCGGTCGCGCAGGACCATACCCAGACCGCGCTGCGCAATGGCTTGTTGCGCTTTGGCGCCGGGCGCGGCTGGTCCGGCCCAGTCGGTCATATCGACCCCGACAAGGGCTGGGAGCGCGAACTCGCCGCCAGCTTCATCAGCGTCGATTATGCCGGCTGGCGCGTCGCCGCCGTCATCAGCCGCGACAGCAGCGGGGCGCAGATCGGCTTTTCCGACGGCACCACCGGCACGCTTCCCGCCAGCCTGGCGCAATTGCCCTATCGCCGCACCGGTGGCCCCGCCATCTCGGCGATGAAGCCGGGCGACCTGATCATTGTCGCCCGCGACGGCGCCAGTTGGGCGCTGCGCAACATTCCCGAAGTGTCGGGCGGCATGGTGGTGGAGGAAGTGCATTCGGGCCGCATCCGCGCGATGCAGGGCGGCTTCGACTATCGCCTTTCCTCCTACAACCGTGCGACCCAGGCCCAGCGTCAGCCCGGCTCGACGATCAAGCCCTTCGTCTATGCCGCCGCGCTCGACAATGGCATGACGCCGGCCTCGATCATCGTTGATGGCCCCTTGTGCGTCTATCAGGGCGCCGGCCTTGGCCAGAAATGCTTCCGCAACTTCTCGGGCGGCAGTGCCGGACCGCAGACGATGCGCTGGGGCGTGGAACAGTCGCGCAACCTGATGACCGTGCGCGCCGCCAGCCAGACCGGCATGGACCGGGTCATTCGCACCATCAAGAATATGGGCATCGGCGACTATCAGCCCTATCTCTCCTTCGCGCTCGGCGCGGGCGAGACGACGGTGGAGCGCATGGTCAACGCCTATGCCACGCTCGCCAATCAGGGGCGGCAATTCGCGCCCAAGCTGATGGACTATGTGCAGGATCGGCGCGGCAAGGTGATCTGGCCGGAACGCTGGCATCCCTGCGACAATTGCAACATGGCCAATTGGGACGGCAAGCCGATGCCGCGCTTCGGTTTCGAGGGGCGCCAGGTGATGAACCCGATGACCGCCTATCAGGTCGTCCATATCACCGAGGGCGTGATCCAGCGCGGCACCGCGACCGTGCTCGCCGACCTCAAGCGCCCCCTGTTCGGCAAGACCGGCACCACCAACGGCCCAACCAATGTCTGGTTCGTCGGCGGCTCGCCGGACCTCGTTGCCGGCGTCTATATCGGCTATGACCAGCCGCGCAGCCTGGGCGGCTGGGCACAGGGCGGCCGCATCGCCGCGCCGATCTGGAAGGAGGCGATGGCCCCGATCCTGGAGACCATGCCCAAGACGCCGTTCATCGCCCCGGCCGGCATCCGCATGGTCGCGATCGATCGCCGTTCGGGCAAGCGCGTCTATGGCGCCTGGCCGACCGACGAGCCCAAGCCGGCGGTCATCTGGGAGGCGTTCAAGCCCGAATCCGAACCGCGCCGCACCATCCGCAAGGAAGAGGCGGAGGCCCAGGCGAAGGTCGCGGCCAAGGCGGATGCCGTCCGCACCCGCCAGCGCAACGACGCCGACTTCCTGCAGGATCAGGGCGGCATTTATTGAGGGACGGGCGCGTCGGCGCCCGCCCTCTTATCCTCAGCAGTGGCGCGGATTGGCGTCGCGGATCGACAGGCTGGTGGCGCCGCGCCGGCCCTCCAGCGCCTGCGCTAGCAGGATCTGGGTCGATCGCACCGCATAGCAGAAGGCGCAGGCGATCGCGTCGCTGCAGGCATAGGGAACGGGGCCGGTCCAGCGTGCCTGCAGCAGGTCGATCAGCAGATTCTCGTCTTTGCTCAGGCGCGGTCCACGGCCGGTGCGCAGCCCATGGCCGGTCACTTGCTCGCCCAGCCGCAACAGGCTGTCGAGCGCAGGAGATAGCTGTTCGCAGCCATAGCGCCGCAGCCGCAGGTGCAACTGGGCCATCGCCGGCCGGTGTCGGCGCCGCGCCGCTGCCCAGCAACGCACGGCGTCGAGCAGGATATAGAGGGTGGCCGGGCTGTGCGTCGCCGGCATGGGCGTGGTCGGGTTCATGGGATCGCCTTTCATGGAAAAAGGTTTTCCCCCTTGATGCGCCGCCCTCGCGCGGGGCGGTCTGCGCCATCGGGCTAAGATGCGATTATGTCCGGCAGATTTCGGACCGTTGCTGCGCCCGCCCTCCGGCGGATTGATCTTCCCAAAAAGCCCGGCCTGGGATAGGGGCAGGCGTTTGATGCGTTCGGGTAGCTGACGCTGGACGCCACGAGATTCTGGAGACCTCCCATGCGCGCCGAAGCGCAGCAATATATCGACCGTATCGACGCCGCGCTGGACCTGCTGCGCCGCTTCCTCGACTGGGACCGTGCGCTGCGCCGGCTGGACGAGCTGAATGCCCGCGTCGAGGATCCGACCCTGTGGGACAATGCCAAGCTGGCGCAGGAGGTGATGCGCGAGCGCACCCGTCTCGACAGCGCGATCGGCGCCACCCGCGCGATCGAGGCCGAAAAGACCGACAATGCCGAACTGATCGAAATGGCCGAGGCCGAAGGCGACGAGGACATGGTGTCCGAAGCCATCGCCGCGCTGAAGGCGCTGGCCGAGCGCGCTGACGAGGACAAGATCAAGGCGCTGCTGGCGGGCGAAGCCGATGCCAGCGACACCTATCTGGAAATCCACGCCGGCGCCGGCGGCACCGAAAGCCAGGACTGGGCCGAAATCCTCAGCCGCATGTATCGCCGCTGGGCCGAACGGCGCGGCTATAAGGTCGAACTGGTCGATTATCAGGCGGGCGAAACCGCCGGCATCAAGTCTGCCACCTTCCTGATCAAGGGCGAGAATGCCTATGGCTATGCCAAGACCGAAAGCGGCGTCCACCGCCTGGTCCGCATCAGCCCCTATGACAGCGCCGCGCGCCGTCACACCAGCTTCTCGTCGGTCTGGGTCTATCCGGTGATCGACGACAATATCGATATCGAGGTCAAGGAATCTGACCTCAAGATCGACACCTATCGCGCCTCGGGCGCGGGCGGCCAGCACGTCAACACCACCGACTCCGCGGTCCGCATCACCCACGTCCCCTCGGGCATCATCGTCGCGTCGCAGAATGACCGCTCGCAGCACAAGAACCGCGCCACCGCGATGAACATGCTGAAGGCGCGTCTGTACGAGGCGGAACTGCGCAAGCGCGAGGAAGCGGCGTCGACCGACTATGCCGCCAAGACCGAAATTGGCTGGGGCCACCAGATCCGCTCTTATGTGCTCCAGCCCTATCAGTTGGTGAAGGATCTGCGCACCGGCGTCACCTCGACGGCTCCGGACGATGTGCTCGACGGCGCGCTCGATCCGTTCATGGCCGCTGCCCTGTCGCAGAAGGTCACGGGCGAGAAGGTCGATGTGGAGGATGTGGATTAATGATCCACCGGCAGGTGGCCGCATTGGGGGCGTCGCTCCTGCTGGCTGCCTGTGGCCAGTGGTCGGGCGGCAATCAATCGGAGCGCGCGGCCGGCGCCGCGTCCTTCCCCCGCGCCGACCGGCCGGTGGCGCCGATCGTGTCGACCCGCTGGTCGAGCGAGGAGGCGCGCGACCGGGTCAATGAGGCGGAGGACATCATGGACCGGGCCGGCATCCGGCCGGGCATGACCATCGCGGACATCGGTGCTGGCGAGGGCTATTATACCGTGCGCCTGGCCAAGCGCGTCGGCGCCAAGGGCCGGGTGCTGGCCGAGGATATATTGCCCGAGGTGATCGATGCGCTCAGCCGTCGTATCACCCGCGAAAACTGGACCAATGTCAGCGTGAAGCTGGGCGCGCCGGAAGATCCCAAGCTGCCTGAAAACAGCTTCGACCGCATTTTCATGGTCCATATGTATCATGAGATTGCCGAGCCCTATGCGTTCCTGTGGCATCTCAGCCCGGCGCTCAAGGCCGATGGTGAACTGATCGTGGTTGATGCCGATCGCCCGACCGACCAGCATGGCACGCCCCGGCGCCTGCTCACCTGCGAACTGGCGGCGATGGGATTCCGGCTGGAGGAGATGATCGCCAAGCCCACCGCCGGTGGCTATATGGCCCGCTTCCGCCGCAGCACTGCCCGCCCTGATCCGTCCAGCATCGTCCCCTGCGCGTTGCGGGGATAAGACACGACAGAGCCTATTCTGCTTCCTGTCCTACAGGCGATGATCGCCTTATACAGGCAGGGATGAGCGGCTGTTGGAATTGTAACGAAATTTCCCACATTTGAATGAAGATGACAAAATGTGCGGGAAATGTGCGAAGTTAAGCGCTTGCTTGCCCGGCTCGGGGTGGGGGCCTATAGCCCGCGGCCATGAGCAGCGAACCCTTCCGCACGCAACTCGCCGCGCTTGAATCGCGGGGGCGTCTGCGCCACCTGATCCCTCGCGCCGGGCGTGATTTTGCCTCCAACGACTATCTTGGCCTCGCGTCCGATCCGATGATCGGCCAGGCCGTTGCCGATGCCGTCGCGCGCGGCGTGCCGGTCGGCTCGGGCGGCTCGCGCCTGCTGCGCGGCAATGCGCCCGAACATGAAGGGCTGGAGGCCAAGGCCGCGGAATTTTTCCGCACCCAGGCATCGCTGTTCCTGGCCAACGGCTTTCTCGCCAACATGGCGCTGTTCGCGACCCTGCCACAGCGCGGCGACCTGATCGTCGCGGACGAACTGATCCATGCCAGCGTCCATGACGGCATCCGCCTGTCGAAGGCGACCGCGGTCTTCGCCCGTCACAACGACCTGCAGAGCTTTGCCGACCTCATCACCGCCTTCCGCGCCGAAGGGGGCAAGGGGCGGATCTGGATCGCGGTCGAAACGCTCTATTCGATGGACGGCGACATGGCGCCGCTCGGCGATCTCGCCAAGCTGGCCGCCACCCATGATGCGATGCTGCTGCTGGACGAAGCCCATGGCACCGGCGTCTTCGGCCCCGGCGGGCGCGGGCTTTCGGCGGGCCTCGACGGGCTGCACAATGTCATCACCCTCCACACCTGCGGCAAGGCGATGGGCGTGGAGGGCGCGCTGATCTGCGGCCCGCGCATCCATATCGACTATCTCATCAACCGCGCCCGGCCCTTCATCTTCTCGACCGCACCCTCGCCGCTGATGGCGGTCGCCGCCTCCGCCGCGATCGACCGGATCGAGACCGCCGACAATCGCCGCGACCGGTTGGCGACGCTGCGCCAGGACGCGGTCGAGGCGATCTGCGCGCCGCTCGGCCTGCCCCGTCCACGCAGCCAGATCATCCCGCTGATCCTGGGCGAGGACGCGCGCACCATGGCCGCTGCCACCGCCTTGCAGGAGGCTGGCTTCGACGTGCGTGGCATCCGCCCGCCGACCGTGCCCGCCGGCACCAGTCGCCTCCGTATCTCGCTCTCGCTCAATGTCGGGCGCGCTGACGTGATTGCGCTCGGCGACGTGCTGCGCCGGGTCGCCCGATGACCCGCCTGATTGTCACCGGCACCGATACCGATATCGGCAAGACCGTCTTCGCCGCCGGCCTCGCCGCGGCGCTCGGCGCCTATTATTGGAAGCCGATCCAGGCCGGCGTCGATCCGCTGGGCGACAAGGAACGGGTCGCCACCCTGTCCGGTCTGCCGCCCGAACGCATTCTGCCCGAAGCCTATCGCCTCGCCACGCCCGCCTCGCCGCATCTTGCCGCGCGGATCGATGGCGTCGACATCTCGCTCGATCGCCTGGCGCTGCCTAGGGGCGACGGGCCGCTGGTGGTGGAAGGCGCGGGCGGCGTGCTGGTGCCGGTCAGCGAAAGCCTGCTGATGGCGGACCTGTTCGCCTATTGGGGGCAGCCCGCGATTCTCTGCGCCCGCACCGGCCTTGGCACGATCAACCACAGCCTGCTCAGCATAGAGGCGCTGCGCGCGCGCGGCGTCCATGTCGTCGGCATCGCCTTCATCGGGGATGCGCATGAGGAGAATGAGCGAATCATCCCGCACATCGCCGGCGTGCCCAGCCTCGGGCGCCTGCCGCTACTCGATCCGCTCGACCGGGACAGTCTGGCGGCTGCCTTCAGGGCGCACATTCACCTTCCCGATAATTTCAACGGCCGATAATTTTCGACCAACGACATGGACATGCCGCTTTGACGGGCGTTGAACTGCCCGCCAGAACGGACCGAGCGAATGACGTCCGATCCAGACGAAGCAAGGGAATAGCCTTCATGAAGTTCCTCCTGATGGGCGCTGCCGCCACCGGCCTCGCGCTCGCCGCGACCGTTGCCTATGCCGACCAGCCCGCCACCACGACCGCCGCTGCCCCGGCCGCCAAGCCAACCTATGGCAGCTGCGGCTTCGACACGGCCGGCATGGATGCCTCGGTCAAGCCCGGCGACGATTTCTATGAATATGCCAATGGCACCTGGCTGAAGAACACGCCGATCCCGGCGGACAAGTCCAACTATGGCGCCTTCACCGTTCTGGACGAGCTGTCGCAGAAGCGCACCCGCGAAATATTGGACGGCGCCAAGACCGATCCGAACAGCAAGATCGGCGTCGCCTATGCGACCTATCTGGACTCGGCCGCGGTCGAGGCGAAGGGTCTTGCCCCGATCAAGCCCTGGCTCGCCGAGATCGGCGCGGTCAAGGATCTCAAGGCTTATGCCGCCCTGTCCGGCAAGGCGGCGCGCGCCGGCGTGCGCGGCCCGTTCCGCTTCTATGTCGGTCAGGACGACAAGGATCCCGAAACCTACATCCTCTCGATGATGCAGGGTGGCCTGGGCCTGCCCGACCGCGACTATTATCTCGACCAGGGCGAGAAGATGGCGGCGATCCGCACCGCCTATGTCGCGCATCTCGAACAGATGCTCACCCTGCTGGGTGAACCCAATGCCAAGGCCCGCGCCGCCGCGCTGATGGCGTTCGAGACCGAAATCGCCAAGGTCCACTGGACCCAGGTCGACAGCCGCGACGCGGACAAGACCTATAACAAGATGAGCCTCGCCGCGCTGCAGAAGGCTGCGCCCGGTTTCGACTTCGCCGCCTATTTCGGCGCGGTTGGTCTCAAGCCCACCGACCTGCTGGTCGCCCAGCCGTCCGCCGTCACCGGCGAAGCCGCGCTGATCGCCAAGGCGCCGATCGGCGTGCTGAAGGACAGCCTGCTGCTGCGCAGCGTCCACAGCTATGCCGACTATCTGCCGGACAATATCGCCAGCGCCGATTTCGCCTTCTTCGGCACCACCCTGTCGGGCACGCCCGAGCGCGAGGAACGTTGGAAGCGCGGCGTCACCTTCCTCAAGGAATCGCTGGGCGAGGAAGTCGGCAAGGTCTATGTCGCCAAATATTTCCCGCCCGAAACCAAGGCGGCGATGGACCAACTGGTCAAGAATGTCCTGTCGGCCATGGGCCGCCGCATCGACGGCCTGGCGTGGATGAGCGACGAGGCCAAGGCCCGCGCCCACAAGAAGCTGGCCGCCTTCACACCCAAGATCGGCTATCCCGATCGCTGGCGCGACTATAGCGGCCTGACCATCAAATCGGGCGACCTGTTCGGCAATGCGATGCGCGCGAACCAGTTCGACTTCGACTATAATATCGGCAAGCTGGGCAAGCCCATCTATCGCTGGGAATGGGGCATGACCCCGATGGAGATCAACGCCTATGCCAATTTCGGCATGGTCGAGATCGTCTTCCCGGCCGCCATCCTGCAGCCGCCCTTCTTTGACCCCAATGCCGACCCGGCGGTCAATTATGGCGGTATCGGCGCGGTGATCGGCCATGAACTCAGCCATCATTTCGACGACCAGGGCGCGAAATATGACGAGACCGGCAAGCTCAACCAGTGGTGGACCGATCAGGACGTCGCCAATTTCAAGGCGCTGACCGCCAAGCTCGGCGCTCAATATGACGCCTATGAGCCCTTCCCCGGCGCGCATGTGAAGGGCGCCTTCACCATGGGCGAGAATATCGGCGATCTGGGCGGCCTGGCCGTCGCGCTCGATGCCTATCATGCCTCGCTGGGCGGCAAGGCTGCGCCGGTGATCGACGGCATGACCGGCGACCAGCGCTTCTTCCTGGGCTGGGCACAGGTGTGGCGCCGCAATTATCGCGAGGCCAATCTGCGCCAGCGTCTGGTCACCGATCCGCACGCACCGTCGCAATATCGCGCCGACATCGTGCGCAATTTCGACGCCTGGTATGACGCATTCAAGCCAGCGCCGGGCGGCAAGATCTATCTCGATCCCAAGGATCGGGTGAAGATCTGGTAAGCAGAATCGGGAAGGGCCGCTCATCGGGCGGCCCTTTTTCGTTGCGGCATGGAAATGAGGCCCGCGACCGATCGTTTCCCCTTCGCGGCAGGCTGACGGGAACTTTTCCGCCATCTTTCTAATGCCACGCTTCATCCTGTCCGGACTTTTCCCCGGCCTGCTTTGTCCACAGCTTTGGGCGGTAGCAAAGCCAAGGAGAAGCACATGACGGGTCTCAACCTCTCGAACATCATCAAGACCGGTGTCGCGTCCGTCGCGCTGCTGGCCGCCTATTCCGTGTCGGCCCAGACGCCCGCTGCCCCGGCCGCGTCGGCCCCTGCCGCCGGCGCCAGCAACTTCAGCGACGCCGACATCAAGCAGTTCGCGGCTGCCGCCGTCGAAGTGACCAAGATTCAGTCGGACAATGCGATCGCGGCCGCCGAAAAGCAGCCCAAGATGCTGGCCGCGCTGCAGTCGAAGGGCATTCCGCCTGAAAAGTTCAACGCCATCGGCCAGGCTGCGGCCGCCGACCCGGCCCTGCAGCAGCGGATCCAGGCTGCCGCTGGCACGCCGGCACCGGCCGCGCCCGCCAGCCCGGCGACCCCGGCCGATCCGGCAACCCCGCCGCAGCAATAAGCATATTTGCCACGGGAATGGTGGGTTCTCCCTTGCCCGCCATTCCCGATCTGCGATCCGATTCCCCAGATCGTTGAAAATAAAGGGGGTGACCATGGCGGCTTCGCCTGTCTATGGTCCGGGCCATGCATGAACAGGCCCTTGTAATCGCGCTGATCGGCATATTGGGCATCGGCGCCCAATGGATTGCCTGGCGCACCGGCTGGCCCGCCATTGCCCTGATGCTCGCCGCCGGCGTCATCGGTGGCCCGGTGACCGGCCTTATCGATCCCAAGCTCACTTTTGGCGAACTGCTCGAACCCATGGTATCTGTGGCGGTCGCCCTGATCCTGTTCGAAGGCGGGCTCAGCCTCAATTTCCGCGAACTGCGCAAGACCGACGGCGCCGTCACCCGGCTGGTGGTGCTGGGCGCGCCGATCGGATGGGTGCTGGGCGCGCTCGCCCTTTATTATGTTGCGGGCCTCGTCTGGCCGGTGGCGATCCTGTTTGCGGGCATTCTTGTCGTGACGGGGCCGACCGTCGTGCTGCCGCTGCTGCGCCAGTCCAACGTCGCCGCCCGGCCGCGCGCGATCCTCAAATGGGAAGCGATCGTCAACGATCCGGTCGGCGCGCTGCTCGGCCTTGCTACCTATGAATATCTGCGCCGGTCGAGTGAGGGCAGCACACTGGCCGCGGTCATCCTGTCGCTGGTCGCTGCCGCGATCATCGCCGGCCTGATCGGCTGGCTCGCCGCCCGCGCGATCGGCTGGGCGTTTCAGCGCGGCCATGTGCCGGAATATCTGAAAGCGCCGATCCTGCTGGTCGCGGTGATTGGCGTGTTCGTTCTCTCCAACCTTATCCAGGCGGAAACCGGTCTTGTCACCGTGACGGTGATGGGCGTCGCGCTCGCCAACATGAAGTTCGATTCCCTGCGCGACATCCAGCCGTTCAAGGAAAATGTCACCGTCCTGCTGATCTCGGGCGTGTTCGTGATCCTGTCGGCTTCGCTCGACCTTGATGTGCTGCGCCAGTTCGAATGGCGCTTCCTGGCCTATCTGCTGGTGCTGCTGTTCGTCGTCCGTCCCGCGACGGTGCTGCTCAGCCTCGCCTTCTCGCCGGTGCCCTGGAACGAGCGACTGCTGGTCGCCTGGATCGCGCCGCGCGGTATCGTCGCGGTCGCCATTTCCGGCCTGTTTGCGCTGCGTCTCGATCGGCTGGGCTATGGCGACGGCGCGATCCTCGTCACCCTGTCTTTCTCGATCGTGGTCGCGACCATCCTGTTCCATGGCTTCTCTATCAAGCCGGTGGCCCGCTTGCTCAAGGTCACCGGCGCGCAGGACAAGGGCCTGCTGCTGGTCGGCGCCACGCCCTTCAGTCTCAGCCTTGCCGCCCAGCTGCGCCAGCTGGAGGTGCCGGTGATGATCGCCGACAATAGCTGGCAGCGTCTGGCTCCCGCCCGTCATGGCGGCATTCCGACCTATCATGGCGAGATATTGGCGGAGGCGACCGAGGAACGGCTGGACCTGGCCCAGTTCCAGGTGCTCGCCGCCACGTCGGAAAATGAGGCCTATAACGCGCTCGTCTGCAACGAGTTTGCGCCCGAAGTCGGCCGCGACAATGTCTATCAGCTGGGCGACGCCAGCGACGATCATGATCCGCGCGCGCTGCCGGAATCGCTGCGTGGCCGCGCGCTGTTCGACTCCGGCCTCGGCGTCGAGGAAATCATGATCCGCGAGGATGCCGGCTGGACCTTCCGCAAGACGCGGATCAGCGACCAGTTCGATTTCGAGGCGGCCAAGGCCGACCTGCCAGCCAATGCCGACATGCTGCTGCTGCTCCGCAAGAATGGCACGATGCGCTTCTTCACCCATGCGTCGCGACCGACGCCACAGCCGGGCGACACGATCCTGTCCTATGTGCCGCCCGCATCAAAGACCCGCAAGAAACCGGAAGGAGAGGAGGAATGAGGAGGCTCGCCCCCGCGCTGGCCCTGTGCGTCATGTTGGCTGCCTGTGATCGGCCGGCAGGCAATGCTGTCGACAATGCCGCCAACGCGGCCAATGCTGCCGACAATGATGCGGCCGCCAATGAATCTGGCAATGCCGCCGAGCCGGTCCGTTCGATCCTGCGCCCCGAAGTGGCCGAACCCGAAGTGCCGAAGATCGAACCGCTCGACGCCACCATCGCCTTTGGCACGTCCGGGCTGAAGCTGGACGATGCCGCCCGCGCCGCGCTCGACACGCTGGTCGAAACCCCGGCGATCAAGACCGGCGGGGCGATCACGCTGCGCGGCCATAGCGACAGCAAGGGCAATGACGGCGACAATCGCGTAGCCTCCCGCATCCGGGCCGAGGCGGTCGAGGCCTATCTGGTCGAAAAGGGCATCGCCAAGGATCGCATCAACCTGATCGCGCTGGGCGAAACCCGGCCGGTCGCGCCCAATGCCAAGGAGGATGGCAGCGACGATCCTGAAGGTCGGGCGAAGAATCGGCGGGTAGACATCCATGTCGCGGTGCCCACGGTCGTGGTGCCGACGGCGGCGGTGTTGCCCAGCATCTCGCCGGTGGACCGCAAGGACAAGCCATAGCCTTGGCCGCCGATCGGGCGTAGGGGACGCCGATGACCTCTCCTGTCTGGCACCCCTTCACCCAGCACGGCCTCAACGAGCCCATCCCCCATGTCGTCCGGGCGGAGGGCGCGACCCTTCATCTGGCCGACGGCAGCAGCCTGATTGATGGTATTTCCAGCTGGTGGGTGACGACCCATGGCCATTGCCATCCGCGCATCGCCGCGGCCATCGCGCGCCAGGCCGGACAGCTCGATCAGCTGATCTTCGCGGGCTATACCCATGAGCCGGCCGAGGCAGTGGCGCGCGGTCTGGTCGATCTCATGCCACAGGCGCCGGGGCATGATCCCTTGGCCTATGTCTTCTTTTCCGACAGCGGATCGACCGCGGTGGAAGTCGCGCTCAAGATGGCGCTTGGCTATTGGCATAATCGCGCGCTCGACGGGCTGGGCGAGGCGCGCAGCCGCATCCTGGTGCTGGAACATAGTTATCATGGCGACACCATCGGCGCGATGTCGATCGGCGAGCGTGGTGTCTATAATGCCGCCTGGACGCCTCTGCTGTTCGATGTCGGCACCATTCCCTTCCCGCATCCCGGTCGCGAGCAGGACACGCTTGCCGCATTGGAGACGGCTTGTGCGCAGCAGCCGGCGGCCTTCATCGTCGAGCCGCTGATCCTGGGAGCCGGGGGGATGCTGATCTATCCGCCGCATGTGCTGCGGGCGATGGCGGATATCTGCGCGCGCCACGATGTGCTGTTCATCGCTGACGAGGTGATGACTGGCTGGGGGCGCACCGGCACCCTGTTCGCCTGCGAGCAGGCCGGCGTCGTGCCCGACATCATGGCGGTAGCCAAGGGGATTACCGGCGGCGCCATTCCGCTCGCCGCGACGCTGGCGACCCCGCGCATCTTCGAGGCGCATCGCTCGACCGACCGGGCGCGTCTCTTCTACCATTCCTCCAGCTACACCGCGAACGCGATTGCTTGCGCTGCTGCTGCTGAAAATCTCGCCATCTGGGCCGAGGAGGATGTGCGTGGACGGATCGCTGCACTGGCGCAGGGCATCGCCGATCGGCTGGCCTCGCTGGCCGGCCACCCCGCCTTCGCCAACCCGCGCCAGATCGGCACGATCATGGCGATCGACCTGATTGCGGCCGATGCCGGCTATCTGTCCGACCTTGCCCCGCGCCTGCGCGCCTTCTTCCTGGAACGGGGCCTCTTGCTAAGGCCGCTCGGCAACACCATCTACCTAATGCCGCCCTATTGCATCGATGCTCAGCAGCTTGATGCCGTCTTCGCGGCCCTCGTCGCAGCCGGTGATTATTTCGGTTCTGCGTCCTGACTTCCATTTTCCACGTTTTGGCGCTATGGCGGCGCGATTTTTCGATTCTGGGATATTATGGCCAAAGAAGAACTGCTTGAAATGCGCGGACAGGTTGTGGAGCTTCTCCCCAACGCCATGTTCCGCGTGCGCCTTGAGAATGATCATGAAATTCTCGGCCACACCGCTGGTAAGATGCGCAAGAACCGCATCCGCGTGCTGGTCGGTGACGAAGTGCTGGTCGAACTGACCCCCTACGACCTGACCAAGGGTCGGATCACCTACCGCTTCAAATAAGCCGCATTTTCGATGCGACTCATTCTAGCTTCGGCTTCCCCCAGGCGGCGTGACCTTCTGGGGCAGATTGGCGTGCTTCCTGATGCCGTCGATCCTGCGGACATTGACGAAACCCCGCGCAAGGCCGAATTGCCGGCCGCCTATGCTGCGCGTGTCGCCGCCGAAAAGGGCGCGCTGGTCGCTGCCCGTCATCCCGGCGCACTGATCCTGTCGGGCGATACCGTGGTGGCCGCCGGCCGCCGCATTCTGCCCAAGGCGGAAAGCGAGGCGGAGGTCCGCACCTGTCTCGACCTGCTGTCGGGGCGCCGGCATCGCGTTTACAGCGCCATCACCCTGATCGATGCTGCGGGCGTGGCACGGCATCGCCTGTCGACCAGCATCGTCATCTTCAAGCGGCTGGAGCGTAGCGAGATCGACCGCTATATTGCCAGCGGCGAAGGGCTGGGCAAGGCGGGCGGCTATGCCATTCAGGGTCGCGCTGCGGGTCTGATCCGCAGCATCCAGGGCAGCCATAGCGCGATCATGGGCCTGCCGCTTTACGAAACCCGCACGCTGCTTGAGGCAGCGGGCTATCCACTGGACTAACATTATGGCCGAATGGCTTTATGAAGAAGGCATTGGCGAGGCCCGTGCCGCGCTGATCGAAAAAGGGCGCATCGTCGAGGCGCTGATCGAGCGCGAGGGCGAGGCCGCCCGCGCCGGTGCCATCCTTCAGGGGCGCCTGGTCCAGACCATCATTCCGCGCAAGCGCGGCGTGGTGCGCCTGATTTCGGGCGAGGAAGTGCTGATCGAGCCGATCCCGCCCAAAGTGGCCGAGGGTGCCAATGTACTGGTCGAGATCTTCCGCGAGGCGATCGCCGAGGAAGGGCGGGGCAAGCGCGCCAAGGGCCGCATCGCCCAGCCCGGTTCCAAGGTGCATCCCGGCCCCAGCCTGCTGCAGCGGCTGCGCACCACCGATATCGCCATCCGTCCCTGTCCCGCCCATGAGGAGGACCGGCTCGAAGCCCTTGGCTGGAGCGAGCTGATGGAGGAAGCGGTAACCGGCGAAGTCGGTGCCGAGGATGCGGCGCTGCGCATCTTCCTGACCCCCGCCATGATCCTGATCGACATCGACGGCAGCCTGCCGCCGGCCCAGCTCGGCCCCAAGGGCGCGAAGCTGTCCGCCCAGGTGATCCGCCGCATGGGGCTGGCCGGCTCGATCGGCATCGACCTGCCGACCATGAACAACAAGGACGAACGCATCGTCGCGGCCGCGCAGATCGACAAATATCTGCCGCTGCCGTTCGAGCGGACGGCGGTTAACGGCTTCGGCTTCGTCCAGATCATCCGCCGCCGCGAACGCGCCAATCTGATGGAGCTGCTGCGCGAGGATCCGGTGCTGACCGCCGCGCTGGCGCTGCTGCGCCGTGCCGAACGGCATGGTACCGGCGGCGCGGCGACGATCACCGCCGCACCGGCGATCATCGACCTGCTGCACAAGCGTGCCGACTGGATCGAACAGCTCGCGCGCCGTCGGGGTGGCGAGGTCACGCTGCGCGCCGATTCCGCGCTGTCGCTGGCGGCCGGTCATGTCGCCTAAGGCCGGCGCCTGCCCGGTTTGCGGCCAGCCGGCACAGCCGGAAACCCGCCCCTTCTGCGGCAAGGGATGCCGCGATCGCGACCTGCTGCAATGGCTGGGGGAGGGCTATCGCGTGCCCGGCATGCCGGGCGACGAAGCCCTGCAAAAAAATGATAATTATGGGCTGGACAGCGAGCCGGATTGACGCCTATAGGCACGCCTCCATCCGGCGGTCACCTCCGCCGAGACCCGATGCCCGGGTAGCTCAGTTGGTAGAGCATGCGATTGAAAATCGCAGTGTCGGCGGTTCGAATCCGTCCCCGGGCACCATTTGTTCCCCTCAGAACATCTCGGAAATGCCCAAGCCGCCTCTCGGAAATGGCGGATTTCTGCGACCTTTTGAGCCTTTTGCTCTCAGGGCGTCCAGTTGCATCTCGCAACCTTTTCTGGCCAAAGTTGGTAGCTATTCTCGCGGGTACCCTGAAGGAGATACCCCATGCTGAGCGCCATGGCCGTGAGCAACGCGAAGCCCATCCACCGTCCATATAAATTATCGGACGGCCGGGGCCTGTATCTGATGGTGATGCCCAATGGGGCGCGCTACTGGCGTTTCTATTACACCTTCCTCAAGAAGCAGAAGACGCTGTCGGTCGGGGTGTATCCCGATGTCTCGCTCGCACTGGCGCGAGAACGGCGGGAAGAGCTGCGCCGCATTCTTGCGTCAGGCGAAGACCCGTCGAGCCGGCGGAAGGCTGATGCCGCTCAGGCGCGGCTGCTTGAAACCGGAACGTTCGACCAGCTTGCAGATGAGTATGTCGCGCGTCTGAAGGCTCGGGGTCGAGCCGAGAAGACGGTCACCAAGAATATCTGGATCCTCGAATACGCACGGCCCGCGCTCGGAAACCAGCTGGTGCGGGATATCTCGACGCCGGAGGTGCTGGAGATCCTGCGCAAGATCGAAGCGCGAGGGCATCACGAAACCGCGATTCGGCTTCGAGGGACACTGAGCACCATCTTTCGCTACGCCATTGCCACCGGCAGGGCGAACAAGGATCCGGCGAGCGAATTGCGTGGGGCGTTGCTGACGCCTAAGGTCAAGCACAGGCCGGCTATCACGGATCCGGCCAAGGTGGGTCCGCTGCTTCGTGCCATCGACGGCTATGACGGCGATGGGGCGGTCCGAATCGCCCTTCAGCTGTCGGCCCACCTGTTCGTTCGACCAGGCGAGCTACGGCTGGCGCAATGGGAGGAGTTTGATCCGGACAGTTGTATCTGGCTCATCCCGGCGAGCCGGACGAAGATGCGTCGTCTTCATAAGGTCCCGCTCTCCCGTCAGGTTCTTGGCCTGTTGGAAAAGCTGGAGGGTATGACCGGGGGCGGTCAGCTCCTGTTTCCCAGCCCGCGATCCGACAAACGCGCGATATCCGACAATACGCTGAATGCAGCGCTTCGCCGGATGGGCTTCAAGCAGGACGAAATGACGGCGCATGGCTTCCGAGCTATGGCGGCGACCTTGCTTAACGAATGCGGCAAATGGCATCCGGATGCCATTGAACGACAGCTGGGCCACATCGAAGGCAATGATGTCCGGCGTGCCTATGTGCGCGGCGAGCATTGGGGCGAACGCGTGCAGATGATGCAATATTGGTCTGATCGCCTTGATCAGCTGCGTTCGACAGAAGCCGGCGTAAGGCGTAAATTTTCTCAAGCTTCTGCAGGCGAGCAGGCGGCTCCGTCACGTGACGGGGATGACGAAAGCATATCGCCTGACTGGCGCTAGGAGTGATGGCCCAGGCCTTATCAATCTATTCTGATGAGTGAGGCTAAAGAGGGCGACTTTCAGCGATGGAAGTCGCCCTTCTATTAAATCGCAGATACTGATTGGGGGAATTGTAGCGTTTGCTTGGCACGCAACGATTGCGGTCGCCAAAACTTGTAAGCGCTGCACGCGCATAAGTCATGATGATGTACCAGTATATTTGGCTATGCGATCACGACTAGAAAATTAGCGGTCATGTTCCGACGATTAGCTAAGATTTTTTATGTCCGTTATTTTGGTAGGCGATCGAAAGGCAGATTTGACTTGGATGCATGATCTTAGAGCAGTGCGGGTTTGGCTCAAATGATGTGCGAAGAGGCATCGAAATGCCGTCGCGAGACGCAAGAAACGCTGTGCCAGGACTCTATGCTCAAAATGACCAATAAGCGGCTCCGTAAAGCTGCGTGCCAGGCGTTGCGCGATGGACAGGGCAGCGAGGCAGGTTCAGCAACCACCTGGAAAGGTCACGATGAGCATCTCCGTGCGCGAAATGCGATGAAGTCGCTTTTGAGCCATCGTCAATGCACACGCCGCAGACCATGCGAAAAAATGTGTTCCGCCTGATCCAGATTATTGAGGTGGATTAGGTGAAATTGGCGCTCGGAACCCTTCGGCAATTTACGGCTTCCTTAGCGGATAGAACCACTAAGGAGACCCCACATGGCCAAGGCCGAATATTCCGATGCCATCGCCCTCCTAAAGGCCGATCATCGCAAGGTTGAAGAGCTTTTCGAGCAGTTCGAGAAAGCTGCGACTGGCAAGAAAAAGGGCGACATCGCCCACCAGATCTGCACCGAACTCAAGATCCATACGCTGATAGAGGAAGAGATTTTCTATCCCGCGTTCGAGGGCAAGATCGAGGCCGATACGCTTGAGGAAGCCTATGTCGAGCATGACGGCGCCAAGGTGCTGATCAACGACATCGAGGCTGGCTCTTGGGACGACAAATTCTACGAGGCCAAGGTCAAGGTGTTGTCTGAGGAGATTAAGCACCATGTCCACGAAGAGGAAATGCGTGGAGAAGGCATGTTTGCGCAATGTCGCGCGACCGATGTCGACCTGATTGTCCTGCGGGATCAGATGCTTGCACGCAAGGAAGAGCTGGTTGTTCAGGCCAAGGCCGCAGGCTTGCCGGCGGCCAAACCGACAGCTGTCAATCTGATCCCCACCTGAGCCGGCATTGCGAAGGGCGCGCGGCCGAACTCGAGCGCTCCAGTGCCGAAAGCGAGCTCGCATCCGACGTTTTTCGCCAACATCCCGAACATATCGAGGAAGAGACCATGCCGAAGTTCGGATATAAGCTGATGACAGAGGAGCATGGGCCAAAAGCGCTCGTGGAAAACGCGATCCGTGCAGAGAATGCGGGGTTTGACTTCGTCTCTATCTCAGATCATTTCCATCCTTGGCTCGAATCCCAGGGGCATGCCCCCTTTGCCTGGAGCGTCCTAGGGGCCATCGCCCATGCGACCGATCGGATCGGCATCGCGACCGGCCTCACCTGCCCGATCCTGCGCTATCATCCTGTCATCGTTGCGCAGGCCGCCGCCACTGTCGCTATCATGAGTGACAATCGCTTCACCCTGGCGGTGGGAGCGGGTGAACGACTGAATGAACATGTTACAGGGGTGCGGTGGCCCTCAGTGCCGGAGAGGCACGACATGCTCGGCGAAGCGATCGATATTCTTCGCCTTCTTTGGGAGGGCGGCGTCCATAGCTGGAAAGGGAAGCATTTCCTTATCGACCATGCCCAGCTCTACGATCTTCCGACCAAACCGATTCCTGTCATCGTTGGCGTTAGCGGTCCAGCGTCTGTCGCTCTTGCCGCGGAAAAAGGTGACGGGATCATGACAACCGCGCCGGAAAGCGATCTGGTAAAAGGCTATGAAGCCAGGGCCGGCAATCGTGGGGCCTGCTATGCGGAGGCCGTCATCGCATATGCATCCAGCGCTGAAAGAGGGTTGGAGATCGCACGCGACAGATTTCGCTTCTCTGCCTTCGATTGGTCGGTCAACAGCGAGATTCCCTCGGTCAAGGGCTTTGAGGCTGCTAGCCAGTATGTCCGACCTGAAGATCTGGCAGCGAAGGTGTCAGCCGGTCCGGACGTTCAGACCCATATTCAGTTGATCTCACAGTATGTGGACGCTGGCTTCGATCATATTGTGCTGACGTGCCCTGGAGACGATCAGGCGGGCTTCATCGAATTTTTCGAGCGCGAGCTCAAACCGTCCCTGCCGCGCTTCGAGCCGTCCGAATGAGGTCGCCCCAGGATCGGGACGTTGGAGGGGCGCTCCATGGGTGTGAACGAGGTGAACTGGCTAGGCATCCCAAAAGCGATTGCATGCACCATCCTCCGCTCATGCCGCCAGTCAACGTTATTTAGGGCAAGGCCCGCCGAGTCGCCACGCCAGGCATATGGATAATAAGCTGTGTCACCTGGTTGTTTGAAAACGGCCTAGCGGCAGAGCCTCAAGGATCTGAGAGGTTTAATGGCCAGTTCGCATCAGACCCGTTTCGTGAAGATCTGTCCCGCCCAGTCCGGCGCGATGAACAACGAGCATGACAGGGTCGCCAGAGCCGAACTTGCCCGAAGGATTGCCCGCCTTGGCGAAGCGACATTCGTCGAACATGACCCGCTAGGATTTTCGGCGTTGGATGATAGTGCGCAGAAGACGCTCTTCATTCCGGCAAGCACGATCGACCTAGCCATGGCGCGGCAACTGGGCATAAGCGATGAGAGCCAGATTTACGGCGGTGTGGTTCCCCATGCCTTCGTGGGAAGCAAGGTCATCACTCATCCGCTTTTCCAAAGCAGTGATGCAGTGCCCGTGGGATGGCACTCGGAACTGGGCGCTGCGCTCGCGCCTCATGTTCTCTCCGGCTGGTCAGCTTTCAGTGTGGATGCTGTGCGCGCCGCCGGCCTCGACTTGCTTAAACAGGGTGCAATCCGCCTGAAGGAAGTTGAAGCGACGGCAGGGCTCGGACAATTTGTCGTTACCTCGCCTCGGAAACTGGAAGAAGCGATAGCCCAACTTGATACGGAGGCTGTTGCCCGTCATGGCGTCGTGATTGAAGAGAATCTCGACAATGTCATCACCTACAGCGTCGGCATGACATGCCTTTTTGGAGACTTGATCTCCTATTGGGGCACGCAGCGTCTCGCCACCAACAATGACGGCGCCACCGTCTATGGCGGCTCGACCCTGCATGTTGTGAGGGGTGGCTTTGAACGACTGGCCGGACTCGATCTTGCAGACGATCTGAAGCAGGGTATCAAAAAGGCGATCGCATATGATGCGATCGTTTCGAAATTCTACCCGGATCTGATGGCCTCTCGCCGCAACTATGATGTCGCTGCCGGGATTAATTCTTTCGGTGAAATACGCATTGGCGTCCTTGAACAAAGTTGGCGGGCGGGCGGCGCGAGTGGCGCCGAAATAGCGGCTTTCAAAGCCTTTGCGCGCGATCCCGAATTGCCGGCGGTTACATGCGCCACGATGGAGATTTATGGTGAGATCGACGCCGCACCGATCGGTAGCATCGTCTATTATAGCGGTATCGATGCGGTCGCGGGACCGATGACAAAATATGCAATGGAGCTGGAATGACAGGCAGCCAGATATGCTTCGATGTCGAAGGGGAAAGTCTTGAGGCGACGATCCTGTCACCGGACAAGCTTGTTCCTGGCATACTCTTCATTCACGGCTGGGGCGGTTCGCGCGATCAGGACATGGTGCGCGCCGAAGAGATCGCGCAGCTGGGCTGTATCTGCTTCACCTTTGATCTGCGAGGCCATGCCCGGCACGCCGAAGAACGCAACAGAGTGACACGATCCCATGGTCTTGCCGATGTCGTGGCCGCTTACGACTATCTTGTCGGCCAGGACCAGGTCGACCCATCTGCGATTGCAGTCGTGGGTACAAGTTATGGCGGCTATCTTGCCACCCTTCTCACCGCAGTCCGTTCGGTCAACTGGCTGGCCTTACGTGTGCCTGCTCTCTATCCGGACGAACATTGGGATGTCCCCAAGGCGATGCTGGATCGCGACCTCATCAATGCCTATCGGGCACGCTTCCGGACGGGGCGAGAGGACAAGGCGCTGGCAGCATGCGAGCGATTTGCAGGCGATGTGCTCATCGTGGAGTCAGAACATGATGACTATGTCCCGCACGAGACAATCAGCTCCTATATGTCGGCGTTTCACAACAGTAATTCCTTGAGCTACCGTATCCTCAAAGGAGCCGATCATTCGTTGCGGAACGAGGGCTGTCGGCGCGCATACAACCAGTTGCTGCTCACCTGGATCGAGGAAATGGTTCGGGGAGGTCGCAGATCGTCTACCCCCCACCAGCAAGCGGCCGGAGAAATGCCATCTCAGGCTTATAAACTTGCGGATCGATAGTCTTTTTCAACGCATTGGCCCGACAAGCCGCGTCATGCGTTGAGGGGGAAGGAGAGAGTCATGTCATTGTCGCTCGAAGACCTGTCCCGGAAGATGAAGGACATCGATTTCGCGATGCTTGCAACTCATGCCAAAGGCGGTGCCATTGGTTCGCGTCCGATGAGCAATAATCGCGAAGTCGATTATGACGGCACGGCGTGGTTCTTCACAGACGAAACCGCGTCCGGTTTCGGACATGGAAGCCGATTCAGCTGTCAATCTTAGCTATCAGGGCAAATCAGGTCTGCTGGGCCACCGTCCCTTTTTCGTCGCGGTCGAAGGGCGAGCCGCCTTGATCAGAGACCGGACTCAGTTTGAGGCCCATTGGACGAAGGGGCTCGAATGGTGGTGGCCGCAGGGCATTCAAACTCCCGGTCTGGTTCTGATCCAGGTGATTGGCGAACGCGCCCATTATTGGGACGGCGATAATGAGGGCGAAATCCGTCTTGAGGGAATTAAGTGATGTCGCCCAACGAAAAGCCTTCTGCACACCGGCTCGGAAAGGCCGGTGCTTTTGTTGTCGGCACTATCATCGCCATTTTCATCATCATATTTGTCGGCAGAAACCTGTGGCACGGCGAAGAACTCGAGCAGGATCAAGCCGTCGGCAACAATGTTGCGACTGAGCATACCGGCCCCTCCTATAATCAGCGACCGTGAGGCACGCCACGCCTCAGACCGGAAGCTGCGTCGCTCTCTAAACCATCATTTATTAGGTTCAGACGCCCAGAACAGATGGCATGGTGGAATGTTGCGCCATTCGTATGCGGCGTGCAGTGACGAAAATCGCTGCTCGAGGAGTGGGCGTACAGCTTTCCGCATTTGATAAGCCATGAAGAGCCCATCAGGGGACAAGAGCTGCACGCTGCGATCAATAATCTGCGTTGCGATTGCAGGCTCAAGTGTCGAAAATGGTAAGCCCGAAATTATGCAATCGGCCTGCGAAAGGCCGAGATCCGCCATATACTGTTGAGCATCTGTGGCCGATCCAGTGAAGACGTGCAAACGCCTGTCCGGAATTGCCCAGGCCAAATGGTCGGTGAATGACGGGCTGGTGTCGATGGCAATCAGCCTGGCATGCGGTCGGAGGTGAGCGAGAATGGCGCTAGTGAACGCGCCGGTACCTGGCCCATATTCGAGCATCGTCGTTACCTGAGACCAATCAACGCCGTGCAGCATTCGGTCGATCAGCCAGTGCGATGCTGGAAATGAAGAGCCGACCGTGTTCGGGCTTTTGAGAAATTCGGCGGCGGCAATGAGCCGGGCCTTCAAATCGCTCGTTCCCCCCGAAGCCACGGAAGTGGGGTAAGAAGCGGCATTTTGCACGTCGGCCATATCTGCTCCTCAGCTTATTCTCCGCTCTAAAATCCTCCCGAAGCATTTGAAGTTTCGATTCCCGCCGCAAAAATCACGCTTAACAAAATCAATCTCTGACATGATTTCTCACGCTTTTGGGACAATTGCTGATGTCAGTCTCGACCGAGGCGCGATGAAAGAGGGCGACCGTCCTGCTTTCAAGCGGCCTCTTTCATGGAGCGACAGAATTAATCTGGTCACCAGTCGTTCAAGCGAGCAACTATGGATCATCACGAGGCGGTGGGTGGTTGACGGATGGGTTAGACGGGTTGCACCGATAATCTGCATCAAAGGCCAGGATCGGAACGGGGGCGCCAGGACAGCTGTTTCCCCTCTATGGCGAAACTCAAGGTCTTCCGCACGCCCGCCGGCTTCCACGACGCCTATGTAGCGGCGCCAAGTCAGAAAGCTGCACTGGCCGCGTGGGGATCCGACGCCGACCTCTTTGCGCGCGGGATTGCAGAAAAGGTCACCGACCCCAAGCTGATGGGTGAGCCGCTCGCGAAGCCCGGAGTCGTAATTAAGGTCAGCCGGGGCAGTGCGGCTGACCATTTCGAGGCTGCCGAGCCAAAGTCGCCACCACATCGCAGTCGCCCGAAAAGCAGACGAATATCTACGGAGAATGTGCCGAAAGCCGACGCGCCGCCCATCGCGCCGACGCCAAGGAAGAAGGTTCCGCGCCCCAGCCGCGCAAAACTCGATGCAGCCCAAATGGCGCTCGAACGAGCGGCTGCTAATCTCAAGCAGAGCCTGGCAGACATCGAAGCAAGGCGGCGTGCTCTCGACGCTGAGCGCCGCGCTGTGCTGGCGGAAGGCGATAAGCGTATGACGAAGCTGGAAACCGCCCGCGACAGAGCGCGCAAAGAGTATCAGGCCCGGCTGGAGAAATGGGCTAGACGCTGACTTATCAAGACTGGCGCTTTGCCGTTGGCCGCCTTCTGCCCTTTAATAGGGCTACGGCTTCGTACCGAGGGCGGCTTTTGCATAGACTATCCAGCGGTAAGGACTGGACATTGACGATAGCTGGGAATTGCCCATCGTGATGGCTTATCCCTTGCGGGGATAGCCTCATAAACTAAGGCTCACTCATCGGTCAGACTCGACGGCTTTCAAGATCGCTTCGCAGAAGCTGACCAATTGGCCGGAATTTGAGTTTGGGCCTGGGATATGCATATGGGGGCGCCAAGTGCCGGTAACGTCGATTACACGTGGTCACCCGGCGAGTTGCTCATGCACTTGACCAATGTTGACTGACAAGGAACTTCGCCTCGATCTCCTCGCGAGCGGCGACGTCAACGCAGAAGGGGCTTCTCTCGACATTGCTCCGTTCCTACGACGTATATGGTTCCCAGTACGGACGCTCCATAAGCCCTGTAGTAGCTCCAGGGACAAGCGCGGCTTTAGTCTCGACCATCGGCGCCTTGAGCGGATGAAGAACGCACGCCAGCGCTAGCTGAAAAATGCCTCTTGAAACCGGTTTATTGCTTCCTAATTTTTCCTCGCCGGACGCCGAAACCTGGGTCCGGTGGACATTGAGAGCGCCGGCTCTCTCCGGCGCTTCTCATGCCCGAATTGCTCAATCAGGAGGATTTGGAAATGAGAACCACTGCTTTTGACTTTTCGCCGTATCGACGCTCAACCGTGGGTTTTGATCGGCTGTTCAACCTGCTCGAGGCAGGCGCGCGCGAAGACGATGGCTATCCACCCTTTGATATTCTGAGAGAAGGCGAAGACAGCTATCGCATCACGCTCGCTGTCGCAGGTTTCCGCCCCGAGGACATTGAAGTGGTGGCCCAGCAGAATCTGCTCACCGTGACCGGCAAGGGTGCCGAGGACAACGGCCAGGGCGAGTATCTGCACCGGGGCATCGCCACGCGTACGTTCGAGCGGCGCTTCCAGCTTGCCGATTTCGTGGAAGCTGGCGATGCCCGTTTCGAGAACGGCTTGCTGAGCATCACGCTCAGGCGCGTGGTGCCCGAAGCGATGAAACCGCGCCGAATTGAGATCGCTGGGGGCAAGGCCGCCCAGGATCAGATCGAAGCACCTAGGGATGAGGTCCGCGAAGCAGCCTGATCCCCGACCAAAGGGTTTGCCGGGCCGCATCCAGCGGCCCGGTAGGCCTACCCCTTCCAGCCAGAAAAGGAGATGACTATCATGGCTTTTCGTGATCTCATTCCCTGGAGGCGGCAGGAAAACCGGCTCCCCGTCCCGGTCAGTGCCGAGGGCGGCCGAGACAGCGATACCCACCCGATGCCCTCGCTCCACCGCGAGGTGGACCGGCAGTTCGATGGCCTCTTCCGCGCCTTCGGCGTACCCGCATTGGCTGCATTGTACCGCGCTGCCGGCTTGCCGCATGTCGAGCTCGGCGAGACCGACAAGGAAATCCGCGCTACGGCCAAACTGCCCGGTCTCGACGAAAAGGACGTGGATATTACCGTTGAACACGGTGCGCTCACGCTCCGGGGAGAGAGGCGGTCCAAAGTTGAAAACAAGGACTTTGGTTATCCCGAGCGCAGCGATAGTTGCTTTGAACGCCGTATCCGGCTGCCCGAGGACATCGACCGTGACAACGCTAACGCAGCTTTCAAGAACGGCGGCTTGACGGTCACTCTGACCAAGATGGAGGCGGCAAACGAAAATGTCCGCCCAAATCCGGTCAATGGCAAGGCCGCCTGACGGCCTGGCTCAGAACTTCGGTTCCTGTCTTGCCAATTATAATTGTGCGGGCAGCCTCTGCCTTATCGGGTCCTACTGATCAAAGCCAGCAACTGAGCCGAATCAGCCGTCGATGATATCCTTGGCAAGTCCCGTCACTTTCCGACGACCGGACCATGTGGCTCGGCGTCATCGGACGGTAGGAAGCGCTGCGCGGCAATCTGCCGCGCATTCGCGGCACATGTCAGCGCAAAGTTTGCAATGCGCATGCTCATATCGACCGCATTGGGCCGCGCACAGATCACAAATGCGGGCGCAACTGTCTAGCATCACTCCGACAACTTCGATATTGAAGCCCGAGCGCCGCACGGCAATCCGGCCCATCGCTGTACAGACGTCCGCGCAATCAAGGCATGACCGGATGCACTGCGTCATCTCCATTTTCTCTGCCATGCAAGCGTCTGCGCATGAGGTACACATTTCAGCGCAGAACATCGCGTGGCGTGCCGCGGTGGCCAAAAGCGGATTAAAATCCTGCCCTACGTCTGGATGGAGCGATATCATCTTATGGATGGACATCAGCCATTCGCCTGCTTGCGTCGGGTCTCCCAACCTTTTTTCGCTGCTTGCGATCGCTTCGCATGACTTTGATCTGATCCGCCAATGCGGCCGCCTTTTCTGGATGAATCGTGGTTTTCTGCCTTGCCACGTCCTGATCCGGATTTCTTGCCGCCACCGGTTTCCTTGTTGACTGTTGCCCACGCACGGCGCTCGGCTTCCTCATGGCTTACGCCCCGATCTTCATAGCCTTCTTCGATGTGCTCCGCTTTGCGCTTTTGCTTGTCCGTATAGCTCGACTTGTCTCCACGTGGCATGTTGGCTCTCCTTCCATGTTGTTTTTCCCAACACGGCAACAGGGGTTCGTGTCCGGCTGTGATCGCAAGAAACTTTCCCACTTAAGTTAGGAAGAGCGAGAATTTGCTTTCTGATCAAATGCATGGCTCGAGACGCCTTCAATTGGCGATAGCTTTAAATTGATCCATGTAATGGAAGGCTGGGTGACCAGGAGTCATTCCATGGCGAGATGAGGAGAGACGACGATGCACCATCAGGACGATGCGGCCTATTTTCGCCGGCGTGAGATTCAGGAGCTTGCCACTGCCGAGAAAATTGCAAATCCTCTCGCCAAGCGGCTGCATTGGGAGATGGCGCAGCAATATGCGATGCGTGCGCGTTGGTCGGAGGACACGCCGGGTGCTCGGGGGGCATTATTACAAAAAGAATAGGAAACAATTGCTAACTGATTAGCCGATTAATTGGACGAGAGTTTACTACCGTAATATTGAGACATGGATACCCATTTCGACGTCAATTTCGGGACACTCGATCATATCTGGGCTTTTGATCGCAGGATGGGTCGGTATGCGCAGTAGCGTTATTGTTGACGACTATCTTGTCTTCAGGCAACACATCTGTTTGTCAGACATAGCCGCCAAAAAATGAATAATACAAGAAAGCCAAATTCCCGCCATCGGCAGGATGCTCCATTGCCAATTGCGTGGCGACGGAGATATATCATCCAACGAACATAGTTGAGAAGTTTTATTTGTGTTTAAAACCGACAATTGGTAATATGGCGAAACGATCATTACGCCTGATTTTATTGCATTTCAGTATGTATTCCCGGTTTTGCCGGGAGGGTGATAATTTGTGAATTTTGATATGGTTTGGTGCCATAACTTTATTCACCACATTACCATGCGCTTTGGTACCATGGCTTTTCCACAAAACCGCATCATCAGCGCCTCAGGGGCTTTTTCATCACGCTACCCGCGGATCCGATGAAGATGAGATGTCCCGCTTCGCCATCGCATCGATGACAGCTCGCAGGAAGGAAGAAGGGTTTTCGATCTCCTCCCTGGAGGCTGCCTCCCAATTGTCGATCAGTTCCTTGTCGGTCATGAGCCCGACATCGTCCTCATGCCTTTTTCTTACCGTGTGCGTCATGCTCCAATCCTTAGCCTTCGCCAGGCTGTCGGCCATCGTCCATGATAGCACCGCCATCCTGTTCCTCTTCGAGCAGGATGGCGGAATCGGCATTAGCCGAAAGGCGAACCTGATCGTCTTCCACCGCAGCAACCAGACCGGTCGAGATGAAGTGGTGATGGTCACCATGAGAACCGCTATCGGCCTTCACCATTTTGATCCTGTCACCTTCAAGCCGGTCCACGGTCCCGATGTGGACGCCATCCGCTCCGATTATTTCCATATGTTCAACAATAGCGGTCAGGTCTGCCATGATCGTCTCCTGCATTCTTTTGTGATGTCCAAAGCGTTCCTGCCGGAGGTGGTCAACCACCGCTGCGCGTTCGCTTAAACCCTCGGTAAGCAACCTGATAACGACGCGACTGTTCCGATAAAATCGGTTCAGCTCCCGCCCGCCTAACTTGTGTTGGTTGGATTCCCCCTCTCATTCTGTTCGAGCATCCAGATTGGGGGAGCCTTATGTACGACGTCCACCAAACGGCTCATCCTTCTAGCGCAGCTCAAGCACGCATTGGGCAAACATGCGCTGGAAGAGGAGAATGCAATTTACCCCGCTATGCGCCAGCATGGTCTTCTGGCGGAATCCTACACGCTCCATGCCGAGCATGGTTATGTGAAGCAATATCTTTATAAACTCACAGACCTTGTGAAGGATAACGACGCTTTCCAGCTTAAATTGGCAAATTTTCGCCGCGACATCGAAACTCATATGCGCGACGAAGAGCATGATCTCTTTCCTCGGCTTAAGTTGGCCTTGGAAAAGGCAGATGGCGATTATCTTGCGCGTCGGATGAATCAGGAAGGGCTCAAGCTGGCCTGACCCGGGCGCAACCCCTCTCAATGGTGCAATACCTGCTATCCCTGCACAGGGAAGGGCAAAATTCGAGGACGTGGCGATGACGCAGTGGATTACCGAGCTTGTTGGACAGCTTGGTTATTGGGCGATCGCTCTTTTGATGATGCTAGAGAATATTTTCCCGCCGATACCGTCCGAGGCTATCATGCCGCTTGCGGAATATTCGGCGGCTGACGGCGAACTCAATATCATTTTCGTCATCCTCTCCGGCACGGTCGGCACAACCGCGGGCGCTTTCTTTTGGTGGTGGGTGGCCAACCTCGAGGGGATCGCGACGCAAGCGACAAGACCCACGGCGCGAAGTAAGCGGGTGCATCAAGCGTCATGCAATTCAGCGGCTGCGCACAGAGGTCGAGCTGGGAGTAAGTGTCATCTGGCCGGAAGAAGTTCAATATAAACGGCGGCGATCGCGTGGAAAAGCGCGGAAAACGTGCGATCGGCCCTTTTCTCCGCATCCAATTTCTCAGTGAAGCAGATCGGTGATGCGCTGCTTCATGGCCTCCATCGAAAAAGGCTTGGTGAGGACGTGCATACCGGGATCAAGATGCCCGTGGCTCAATACCGCGTTTTCCGCATAACCGGTGATGAAGAGAATCTTGAGATCTGGCCTGTTCACACGGGCTGCATCTGCCACCTGCCTGCCGTTCATTCCACCAGGCAAGCCGACATCAGTGATAAGCAGGTCCACTCGTGTATCGCTCTCCAGAATTTTTAGCCCTGCCGCGCCGTCTATGGCTTCGAGCGCACCATAGCCAAGCCCTTCTAGAATCTCTACGACCAGCATCCGCACAGTGGGCTCGTCATCAATCACCAGAACGGTTTCGCCTTCGCGTGCTTGAGGCGCCAGCGCCGGCTCGGCTTCCGGTGTTGCGGGAGTGCCCGCTTCCCCCAGATGGCGTGGAAGATAGAGACATATCGTTGAGCCGCGACCGAGCTCCGAATAGATCCGGGTCTGCCCACCGGACTGACGTGTGAATCCATAGATCATAGAGAGGCCGAGCCCCGTCCCCATCCCTATGGGTTTGGTCGTAAAGAATGGATCAAATGCCTTGGAGATTGTCTCCTTGCTCATCCCTGTGCCGGTATCCGAAACACACAGGGAGACATATTGCCCTGGTTCCATGTCTCGCTCAACAGCAGTCCGGCGATCCAGCCATCGGTTTCCTGTCTCGATCGTTATCTTGCCGCCATCGGGCATTGCGTCTCGCGCATTGATACACAGATTGAGAAGAGCGTTTTCCAGCTGGCTCGGATCCACAAGGACTGGCCAAAGCCCTACCCCGTTGACCGCCTCCACCTCAATAGCAGGCCCCACAGTGCGCATGACGAGGTCGACCATGCCATTCACGAGGTCGACAACGCAGGTTGGTTTTGGAGCAAGAGTCTGACGACGGGAAAAAGCCAACAGCCTGTGTGTCAGCGCTGCCGCGCGCCGCGCGGCACCTTGCGCAGCGTGTACATAGCGGTCCACATCCTCATGCCGACCCTGCGCCCGACGAATCTGGATCATCTCAAGCCCACCAGTGATCCCGGTGAGCAGGTTGTTGAAGTCATGCGCCAGTCCACCGGTCAACTGCCCAACAGCCTCCATTTTCTGCGATTGGCGCAGCGCTTCTTCGGCGGCTATCAGGTCTCGCGTTCTCTCCTCGACCTGTTGCTCCAGAGAGGCCGCCAGCTCGCGAAGTTCGATTTCCGCCCGTCGCCGTTCGGTAGCAACTCGGGTTCGTTCCGCAACTTCACGGACGAAAGCGATCTCGTCGTCGAGCCAGTCGCGTGCGGTGGCATGATTGAGATAGAGCAACGCGACAAGGCCGCCCTGTTCAGTGAGCGGCATATTGACCACCGCCTGCGCGCTTATGGCCTTGAGCGCATCGGCTCCCTCCACCGACCGCGGATCAAGGTCGGCATCGGCAATAATGACGTCTTTCCCGCGCTTGAGATCCTCGATGTAGGATCCATAATCCCGAAACTGCAGCACCCCGGCCAAGGACGATATCCCTTCGGCATTCCAGTCGCGCTCGATCGTGATCGTCTCAAGAGCCGGATCAATGACGCCATAGCCCGCCCTGCTGACCTCCAGCGCCTCGCCCAATATCCGGGATGCAGCAAAGGAGATGTCTGCAGGGTCCTGCACGTCGCGCACGACATTGCTGAGTTCGACCAGCGCATTGCGCATCCGCTCGGCGCGCCTCAGCTCCGTAACGTCCGAAGATATGCCTGCAAGCCGAACAGGTTTGCCGTCGGCAGTGAGAAACGGCTGACCGCGAGAGGTCAACCACCGGATTTCCCCCCCCGGGGTGACGATCCGGTAGGTCACGTCGAAATCCACACCCGTACGCCGTGTCAGGTCGATCGCATCGATGTTAGCCGCACGATCGGCGGGATGAATAGCCGCCAGGCGGTCATCATATGTAAACGGCTTTTCCGTATCTACGCCAAACAGTGCCCGGCACGCCGGAGAGGAGGCGAGCTCTCCGGTCTCGAAATTGATACTCCATGTCCCGAACTTTCCGGCGCGAAGGGCGAAATCGAGCTCGCGCTCCTGCTCGTTCTGGCGTTGGAGCCGGCTGGTAATTTCGGCCATGAGGACGGCGTTCGAATTTTCGAGTCCCTCAAGACGTTCGCGCTCCAGCGTCACATCGACCTGGCTGGCGAAGAAATATGCGAGCTTTCCCGCCCCGTCGAATACGGGGGCAAGGAGGAGCCGGTTCCAGAATGGCTCCCCGCACTTGCGATAATTGCGAATGTCGATCTCGATCGGGCGTACCGCCTCCACCGCATCATGAATCGCCTGGACATCCGTCGGATCCGTTTCGGACCCCTGCAGAAATCGGCAGTTGCGACCCAGTATCTCGTCGCGCTCGTAACCCGTCAGCCGACAGAACGAATCATTCGCAAACACCACCGGATTATCGTGCAAACGTGGATTGGTTATGATCATCGGCATGCGCGTGGCGCGCACCGCAGCTACGAAGGGATCCGTCCCTGCGTCGAGGCCTAAAACTTCCGCTTCAATCCTTTGAGCATCGGCGGTGCCGTTTCCGCTCGTCACTGTTTCGCTCATTCCTATGCCGATCCCGCCTACGCTTTTCCCCTTTGTTAGAACCGAGGCACGTAGAGTGCGGTTCCATCTCCCTGGCACGGGAAAGCTGGAAGGCGTTACAGATCGAGGCGCGCTCGAAATCGCTGAAGGCAGCGACTTTGGCTTTTTTCCATCGAGATGGATTGGGGCGGAGTGGCCATTTTGGTCAAAGGCGTTGGCAGGCTGGTACGCTGGTCAATAGCTGGGTGGGCGTAGCGACCCGAGAGGCTACCAAAGAAGGGGATGCGAAGAGCGCCAGCTGTCTGGGTCAGTGGGTTGAATCCGACATTTGGTGCCCGCGCATAATTTCGTCCAGATCGACCTTCCAGATGAAAGGGCGGGGGGCCTCGTTATTCTCCTTGATAAAGAGGTTGATGGCGGCCTGCAGATCGACGACGGAATGAAATATGCCGTCTTTTCGGCCGCGACCTGTGAGCTTAGCGAAAAGCGGTCGACGGCATTGAGCCATGGGCACGTCGTCGAGACGAAATGGAAGGTACAACGCGGATGCCTGGTCCAATAGGCGCGACCATCGCCAAGCATATCTGTTCAGTTCGACGCTCCGGTTGCAGCCCAGTTCCCAGGGCAAAAAATCTGCCGGTCGCCGCCGTGGGCGATCCCTCGCGTTCGGCCTGCCGGCGCTCAGTGCAGCATAGTTTGAAGCATGCGCTCAAGTTCGGTCGGAAGCAGCGGTTTAAGGATCAAAGGGGCAGTGGGATGTTTGCGCATTAACGCGAAGTCCGGGGCGCCTGAACAAAAGACATAGGGGACGCCGTACAGATCAAGATCACCTGCCAAAAGGCCGACGTCGCCATCTTTCAACCGAATATCCAGGACAGCAGCGGACGGCATATCTTCAGCCACGGCAGCGATACCGTCGGCGAGCGTTTGGTAAGGCCCGTCTACCGCATAGTTGGCGTCCTCCAATATGTTAGCGATGAAGGCAGCGACGGCAGGGTCATCCTCGACCAGCAGGATGCGGTTACTCATCTTTTAGGCCAATCCGAAATGAGCACGATATCGCTCGAAACAACGCTCCCCGCAGCGCAGGCGGATCAGCGCTCCTTCCGCCATAGCGGTTGCACGGCGGGGATCTTCCGCGACCAGTGGGTAGATTGCCTCATCATTCCATTCACGGCTGTGCTTGATATCGAGTACGGCATGGAGATCGAAATAGCGTCGTTCGGACCCAGACAGGCCGACGCGCTTCAACCCCCTGGCAGTATACGCGGACCGATCGGGCGCGGTAAGCTCGATCACTCCCAGGGCGCCGACGCTGTGCCAAGCATAGCAACGTAAGGAGGCCATGGCCGTCATGGCATTGGCGAGCGCCAGACTTTCCCAGGCAGTATTTTCGATACGCGTATCGAGGTCGAGAGTATCGACCAGCTGGCCCAGCATCGGCCCATGCATGCCCTTCGCGTTACCCCGGCCCATCTCGTCCCAGTAATTGCGCGCCAGTTCGAGCTTGGCGCGTGCCGGCAGCTTGACTTGCGTCATTGCGACCAGATCGTCGAAACCTGCTTCGCCCGCAGCTTCCTGCGACAGGAACCATCGAAGCTCATCTCGGTCCGCCTGTTCAGCGAGCCACGGGAAAAGACGATCATGCTGTCCAGGCCCACTCGCCTTGAGATTCTCGAACCAGGCGATGAAGCGATCAGGGTCCGTTGGCGCCTCGCGCGCCTCAACCATGACTTCCCGCCGCAACTCCTCAAGAAATCCCATCTCCAGACGAAGCATATGGCGATCATTGTCGAAGCGACTAGCTGACATGTCCTCTGGAAAAGTGGGCGATAGCCGTTCGCGATTCCAGCGGCTCAGCACCTCCTGAAATTCCTGTTGCAGAAATTGAGATCCGTCAGCTTTGAGCTGCGTAGCCACATCCAGTCCTTTCATATGATATGGCGGAATAATCCTGGAGGGCTGACTCTCGTTCCTGAAAATCATATTGATCAGGATCAATGAAACCAGGCGCAGTGCTAAGCCTGGTCAATCTAAAAATGTGAAACCGATCATTTCCACGGCTGCTTCGCAGATCGCCTCAGCGTCCGCTGCATCGTTCTTTCCGCGTTTGACGTACGGCTTCACATACTAAGCGGGCATCAGCTTGACATCATGACCCAGAGCGATGAGCTGACGCGCCCAGAAATGTGATGAGGCCCAGGCTTCGATTCCGATCAAGCAAGACGGCAATTTCGCGAAGAACTTCAGCAAACGATCGCGCGTCAATCGCTGGCGCAATACCGCTGCACCATTGGCATGCATCCACACCGTGCACCTGGAACACGTTCTTCGCCAGGTCTAAACCAATCGTCGTGACCGTTCCCATTGGAGCACTCCTTCCGACTCATACGCAGGTCAGACTGCGGGAGGGTTGGAGAGCCGTCCACGTCATCATTATGAGACGCTCAGAGTCGGGATACGGGTCACCAGATGCAAACCTTTCGCTTTGTCGGCAAACTGGCGACCGATTTTCGTCGTTCTGCAAAGAGAGCCGCGCTAGCCGTATCTGCAAAACGCGGTCTTAACACCGGACTATAAGCACGGCGGCGCAGCTTGCCCGCGATCGTTTATGGCAACGACCATTTGGTCGGAAAGCCAAAGACCCAGCCACCGTCCAACAAGCATCATTCCTGCCTCTTCCCCGAGCGACAAAGCGACGTCGCGGCACAGTGCGCCGAATGTCATGCCACGACGCAATTTGAGCAGCGCCTGCAATTCGCCGTCGTCGATAGTCCGGATGCGGCACTGCTCGCCCTGACGCCACAAAATGACCATATCGGGCAAATCCAGATATTGCGGCGCGGGTGGTTCTTTCCGATCAACCAGAGCCGACCATATGACAAAACCATTGGTTTGAAGGTGCATAAGTTCGATCGACGACGAAAACGTCAACACCGCGCGATCCCAGTCGACATTGCCCAAACCGTCCAGCCCAACGGCGGGACTATCGGCTGCGACGAACAGTTCTTCCAGTGCAAGCTCGATACTAGCGATTTCCGCTATCTCAGGATCGTCAGCGTGAAGCCGTGCAAGTGTCGTCGGAAAATCGCGTCCATATGCGTCCAATGTCCAACTGCTCGGCGGGACGCTGTCGATATGATGCACGGCGGCATGAAGAAACAAATCCTCACCGATCCACGCACGGGTGCGCGGAAAGCTGAGTTCCAGATAGGTGACAAGCTGGGTGCGGTAATTATTCTGATAGACGGCAAGGCCTAGCCCCGCCGCCGCACCGATGCGATCGGCGGCAGCCATGTCTTCCCGTAGCAGCCAGTCTCGCATGTCGCGCTGAAGCGCCAGCAGGCTCATGCCGCTTCCTCCATCTTCCCGGCGGAAATCCCGCGCGCGGTGGAAAGCTCCACCAGCAGGTCGGCCAGCGGCGGGATGGCATCGTCGCGTTCGATCATCGTCGCGACCGGCCCAAGTTTTGTCAGGACATGCGCATAGAGCTGCCACACGGACGGCGGCACCGCCTGGTCGTGCGTGTCGATCAGCAGGTGGTCGCCATGGCTGTGCCCGGCGAGATGAATCTGGCGCACGTGGTCATGCGGCACGCCGTCGAGGTAGGCGACAGGATCGAAGTCGTGATTGCTAGCGCTGACGAACACATTGTTGATATCGAGCAGCAGTCCGCAGCCGGTTCGCGCGCACAGGGCGTCGATGAACTGCCATTCGGTCATGTCTGCCGGAGCGAAATCAATATAGGTCGACGGGTTCTCTATCAGCATCGCACGGCCCAGCGCATCCTGCGCCTGGTCGATATTGGTGCAGACGATATCGAGCGCCTCCTCCGTGTAGGGCAATGGCAACAGATCGTGCGAGTTGAAGCCTTCGATCCGCGACCAGCTCAGGTGATCCGACACGAACAGCGGATCGACGTCATCCACCAGCGCGCGAAGCCGGTTGAGATAGGCCCGATCAAGACCGTCGGCCGAGCCGATGGACATGGATACGCCGTGCAGGGCGACGGGGTAGCGGGCGCGAACATCGCGCAGAATATGTCGCGGCCGACCGCCGTCGATCATGAAATTCTCCGAGATCACCTCAAGAAAATCGACCGCGATGCGATGGTCCAGAAAGTCGGCATAATGCTGTTTGCGCAGGCCAAGTCCGAAACCGGAGAAGGAGGGGATCATGGGTAAACTTCCTGCTGATAAAGGCTGCCCGGCGCGCCTGTGCACGCCGGGCATTGAAACGTCATTTCGGCTCGGTCAGGCTGCCCCCGGCGGCCTTGCACGCCTTGACGGTCATGGCCTTGAAACCATGCCCCTTGCAGACATTCTGCCCCTTGCATTCGTTGCTGGCGGTCTTGCAGTCCGACGTGCCCTTGCAGCTGTTGATGCCGTAGCAGTGAACGACTTTCGTATCCCCGCTGTCTTGCGCCACGGCCGGTGCCGCTGCTGCTGAAACGATCGCGATGGCGGCGGCCGAAGCAGCCATGCCGATACCGCTGTTATGGGTGAGCATGATGATTTCTCCGAAAGAATGTTGAGCCAATCTGGCCCCTGTCTTTCGGCCTGCAGCGGCCCCCGGTTACAGAGGCGCCAGAAATTTACCGAACCGATGGCAACATGCTGCGCAATGGCGCGGCTTCTGCTTCACCAGCGCAGCAGCCGCGGCCCGACCAGCATGCCGAGCAAGGTCGCGAGCAATATTCCCAGCGAATACCAGGTCAGGACGAAAATCGCCGACACTTCGGGGCAGTGGATACAGTAGACTGTTGCCGCGAAGGCCCCCGCTGACAGGCCAGCGGCCGCTCCGGCCGCGCGCAACCGGGTCGGGGCGAGCCTGCGGAAGGACCATAGCAAACCGGCGAAGATCGGGGCTGACAGCGACAGGACCAGCCAGGGGCAACTCTTCCAGCTATGGCCGAGCCACATTGCCAGCCATTGCGACGACGGCGTGCGCGCCAGTTCGAGCAGGCCGACCGCCGCAAGAAGCAGGACGGGTATCGCAAGCGCCCACAATCCGCGCAATCGACCGCTGTCGGGGCGCGCGAGTTGGGCCGTCGTCACCAGTGCGGCGATCGACAGGGAGAAAGTATATCCCCATTTCATCCAGAAGGACGCACCCTGCATGGCCGTGCCCAGATCCGGGCGGATGCCGATCGAAGCCAGAATGAGAAGCGCTGATGCGATCCCGCCAACGATGATACCGATGGCCAGCCGCCGCGCGACGCTGTTTCGGGCCACCGGGCGAGTATCGCTGGCAAGATGCCGGATCAGATCGTCCGTGTTCATCGCATTGCCCCCTGCACCCGCACCATCAGCGCCTTCAGCCCGCGATGCACCGAAATCTTCACGTCGGATTCGCCTATGCCCTCCGCACTTGCCGCTTCGGCGACGCTCAATCCCTCCAGCCGGGTTGCGCGGATCATCCGCGCCTGCTTGGGCGGCAATTGCTCCAGCAGATCGTCTATGTCGAGCTTCGCCATGCTGCTTGCCTCGAATTCTTCGGAGACCAGCAAGTCTTCTAGATCGTCGATCGGCCGCAACCTGCCGACACGGCGGAAATGGTCGATCATCTTGTAACGAGCGACTGCATAGAGCCAGGCGGTGAAGGCACGGCCGCGATCATAGGTCGCGCGGCGGGTGTGAACGGCAATAAGGGTGTCCTGCACCATATCCTCGACATCGTCGTCGGCGCCGCGAACACGGCGCCGATAGAAACCCCGCAGCAGCGGAACAAGCAGGCGCAGCAATGCCGCATGGGCGGCGGGATCACCGTCCAGCCCATCAATCATCAATGCGCGCAGATGCTCCTCTGTGGTCTGCATTCAATCTCCTCGCCCACATGTTCGGGCCGAACCGGCCATCAGTTACAGCATCGACGAAAATTTCTGCGCCGTTCGATTGTAACCGCAGGTTGTTCTTCCCCGAACCCGCCTATGTGACACGGGCTTCCCGCCTCCTCCCCGGTCACCGCGCGGTCCGGTCCCCTGTCCGGACCGCGCGCAGAGGCGCTGGATCGTAGAGGACATCATTATGCGTACAACTCATGCGGCGCTCGCCGCCAGCATCGCCATCGCTTCGGCGACCACGCTCGCCGCTTCCGCCCATGCGGAGACGAAGCCCAAGATGGAGAAATGCTACGGCGTTTCGCTCGCCGGCAAGAATGACTGCGCGGCCGGTGCCGGCACCAGCTGCGCGGGCACGTCGAAGGTCGATTATCAAGGCAATGCCTGGAAACTGGTGAAGGCCGGCACCTGTACGTCGATCAAGACGCCCAAGGGCAACGGCGCGCTTTCCCCCAAGGCCTGACCATGGCGGCCGGGGCGCCATTCCGTCCCGGCCACACTTCCTGGAGACGAACGATGAGTCTGTCCCTGAAAATGCGCGATGTCTTCGTTCGGCGGATCGAGGCGCTGCTGCCTGATGCGCTGCTACTGCTGGTCGCCCGTTTGGGCATTGCCGCGATATTTTTCCTGTCGGGACGCACGAAGGTGAATGGCATCATCACTATCACCGACAGCACATATGAGCTGTTCCGCACCGAATATGCCCTGCCGATCGTCCCCCCCGACCTTGCTGCAACAGTGGCGACCTGGGCGGAGCATCTCTTCCCGATATTGCTGTTGCTGGGCCTGTTCACACGGCTTTCGGCGCTCGCCCTGCTGGGCATGGCCCTGGTTATCCAGACATTTGTCTATCCCGAAGCATGGCCGACCCATCTCAGCTGGGCCGCGATCCTGCTTCCCCTTGTCGCCCGTGGCGGCGGCATCTTCTCCATGGATGCGCTCATTTTTCCCCGATCAAGGATGTGAGGCCTAGCTAGCGCCAGGAATTTTGCCTTGCCGCGACCGATATTCCCCCGCGCCGCGTTTACGGGAGGCCGGCTTCGCAGGGCGGACTGCGAACGCCAGATGATATGAAAAGCTGTCGTTGGGCCAAGCCAGTTGGGACGGCGGAATGATCCCACGGCCGGGTGGTCGGATGCATCACAACCGACCCATTCCAGCCGCTCATCACTGATTTTGACATTCTCAGTTGCTGCCCGTCCGCTTTTCCATTCTGGATGCCCAAGATCGGCCGCACGGAGAATAGCGTCTCTGCACTCATGCTAACGCTATGGCTGTCATCACCTGTATTACCCGGGAAAAATGGGGTGCTCAGAAACCCCGACGGTCGCCTGAGCGGCATAATGATCGCCTCGTGAACTTCGGTAACGGCTTGCGCAGAAACAAAAATACACAAAAGTCAATTTGACGTTATACCATATCATTTTGCATCCGCCCGTTATCTATTGCGGGGGTAAATTGTGAAAAATATCAGATTTAAAACCGTCGCCATGCTTCTTGCATCTGCGTCCTTCCCTGTGCTCGCATGGGCGCAAGAGCCTGCGGCCGAAAGTGAGGACGAGCGTCGCAGCGGGCGACAGGGCCATATAGTGGTTACAGGCCAATCGCTTGTCACAGAAGAAATCGCTTCGTCTCTTCCCGTTCAGATGCTGGCCGGTGAGGAGTTGGTTCATAGGCGCCAAGGTGGGCTTGGCGAGACGCTAGCCGGCATGCCCGGTATCCATCTCGACAACTTTGGCGGTGGCGCATCACGTCCAGTAATCCGAGGCCAGACGGTCCCGCGCATTGAAGTCCTGAGCGACGGTGCGAACCTGTTCGACGTTTCCTCGGTCTCGCCAGACCACGCCATCACCACTGATCCGCTGCTCCTCGACGCGATCGAGATCCAGCGCGGCCCCGCCGCGGTCCGCTACGGCGGCAATGCGACGAACGGCGCAATCAATCTGATTGACAGCAAGGTTCCCAAGGCTGTGCCCGAAGGCGGCCTGACTGGTGCGACCGAGGTGCGCTACGGCACCGGCGACGAAGAGAAGACGGTTGTTGGGCGAGTCACCGTCGGCATCGGCCAGTTCGCGGTACATGCCGAAGGTGCCCGCCGCAGTGCCGACGACTATGACGTGCCGAACGCTTACGGCTCTGACAAGCTGCGCGAATCCTTCGCGCAAAGCACCAGCTACAGTGTGGGCGCGTCGTGGATCATGTCGAAGGGCTATCTTGGCGCCGCCTTCACTCGCATGGAGAGCGAGTATGGCCTGCCCGGCCACAGCCACATCAACGGCGTCTGCCATACTCACGGACTTGACCTGCATTGCGAGGCACATGGCGGGTTCGAGGACCCATTTGGCGGGTCCGATGACCACACTGCGTACATCAAGTTGCGTAGCGACCGCGTAGATGTCCGCGGCGACTATGACGACCTGCTCCCGGGCTTCGCCCACACGCGGCTGCGCCTTTCCTACACCGACTATGCGCATGACGAGATAGATGGTGAACTTCTATTCTCACGCTTCACCAACGAGGTCTATGACGGCCGCTTTGAGCTGACGCACAAGCCGGTCTTGGGCTTCACCGGTACGTTGGGCGTGCAATATACCGACAGCAGGTTCGGCGGCATCAATGTGAACAATTTACACCGGCCCTTCCCCGACGGTGCCTATGGCTTTGACGGCAGTCCGGACTATTCCACTGAGAATGTTGGCATCTTCCTGAGCGAGCTTCGCTCGTTCGGTTCGGTGGATGTTGAGGCCGCCGTGCGCAAGGATTGGCGGAAGATGGAAGTGGGGGTGCCGTCCTGGCGGTCCACCGTTGGTCCGGAACTCGCGGGGTTGTTCGTCGAGTGGTACGGATCCGACTGGCAGGCGGTGCTCGAAAGCCAGGACGTCGAGCGGTTCCGCTCAAGGAACCCAACCGTTCGGCACGACCCCTTCTCGGCATCATTAGGCGCCACCTTGAACGTTGGACAGGGATATGCGCTTGCCCTTTCGCTTGCACATACCGAACGCGCGCCTAGCGTGCGTGAGCTTTATGCACGTGGCAATAATCTGGCGACCAACAGCTACGAACTCGGCCTCGTGGCTGAGGTTCAGGGTTTTGAAAACAGGGGCGTGTCGGCGGAGGATACCCTGGAGTCAACCGATGCGATCAACCTGACCTTCCGCAAGACGGGCGGAGCGCTGGGGTTTGAGATCGGCCTATTCTACCAGGATGTGAGCGATTATATCTTCGCGCGACTGATCGAAACCGAGAACGAGACCGGTGTCCCGCATAACTTCCTAGTCTACACCGCAGCCGACGCGCGGTTCGCAGGCATCGACGGGCAAGTGAGCTACCAGCTTGCGCCCGCATCCCGCGTCACAGTGTTTGGCGACTATGTCAACGCGAAGCTCAAGAGCGAGAACGACAATCTTCCGCGCATTCCACCGGGGCGCATAGGCGCACGCTACGAACATAGCGCAGGGCCACTGACGGGAGATCTGGAATATTTTCATACCTTCGCGCAGGACAAATTCGCGTCCTACGAGACGCGCACCGGCGGATACGACATGGTGAACGCCACGCTCAGCTATCGGCTCGACATCGGGCAGGGTGACAAGTCCGTGGAGTTCTATGTTCGCGGCACCAATCTTCTCAATGAACTTGCCTTTGCGCATACGTCCTTCATGAAGAACCAGTCACCTCTGCGGGGACGAAGCGTCGCCTTTGGCATGCGGCATTCCTTTTGAATGAAACCGTGTTGGTCAGCGAGGGTAGCTCCCCTTGCCGACCGGCACAGCTTCAGCGCATTCATCGCGCGCATTTGGAGATCAAGGCCAACAGTTTTCGATTTGGCTCGTTTCGGGTGTCCCCAGCTACTTCGGGGATGGCTTGAATGGGCGCGCAGTAGCAGCCGCTTCCGCGGTCGACCCATAGTTGTCATTCAACCGCCGACTTATCGCTCCCAGCTAACGACGGTCCGCTTACAAATTTCCGCTAGGGCCCACCGTCTATCGCCGGGCGAACAGATCCATGTTCGCATCGCCCCATGCCTTGAGTGCCTCGATTATCGGCAGAAGGGTGCTTCCACGATCGGAAAGACGATATTCCACCCGAGGCGGCACCTGCACGAATATCTCCCGCTCGATCAGTCCGTCCGCTTCCAGTTCGCGCAGCTGGTTGGTCAGCATGCGCTGCGTCACGCTCCCGCTGCGTCGACGCAGTTCGTTGAAGCGAACCGGCCCGTCCTGGAGATGATAGAGGATCACGGCTTTCCACTTGCCATCGATCAGGCTGATGGCGGCCTCCACCGCGCAGCCAGGCGCGCAATCGAGGCGGGAATGGCGCGGCTTGACCAAGGTACGGTATCCTTTTTGATACTATAGGCAGATTTTGTGCGTATCGTATGAAACGGCACTGCCACCACATAGGTACGGCAACTGCAAAAGGAAGCATTCTCATGCGTGCCATCGCCTATCATGATCCAGGTTCCATCGATCGGTCCGACGCCCTTCTGAATGTCGACCTTACTCTTCCCGCTGCCACTGGTCGCGATCTGCTGGTTGCGGTGCAGGCGGTATCGGTCAATCCCGTCGATACGAAGGTCCGCGCCGGCGCCCCGCCATTTGATGGCCGGGCGGAGCGCATATTGGGGTGGGACGCGGCAGGCATCGTCGAAGCCGTCGGGCCCGATGTCACGCGATTCAAGGCCGGCGATCGCGTCTTCTATGCCGGCAATATCGCCCGCGACGGCAGCAATGCCCAATATCAGCTTGTCGATGAGCGCATCGTCGGCCACGCGCCTTCCACGCTCTCGGCAGCACAGGCGGCCGCATTGCCGTTGACGGCCATCACTGCCTGGGAAACATTGTTCGATCGGCTGCGGGTGCAGGACAAGGCCGGGACAGAGCCTGCCGCCATCCTGATCATCGGCGGCGCGGGCGGCGTCGGGTCGGTGGCGATCCAGATCGCGCGGGCGCGCACGGATCTCACGATCATCGCCACGGCATCACGTCCCGAAACGCAGGACTGGGTCCGCAGCCTTGGCGCGCATCATGTCATCGACCATAGCCAGCCGATGGCCGCGCAGATCGCCGCTCTCGGGCTTGATGCACCGGCCTTCGTCTTCTCGACCACCCATACCGACCGGCATCTGGCCGACATTGCCGATCTGATCGCGCCACAGGGACGTTTCGCGCTCATCGACGATCCTGCAAGCCTCGACATTATCGCTTTCAAGCGGAAGGCCGTGTCGGTGCATTGGGAGCTGATGTTCACCCGGTCGCTCTTCGACACAGCCGATGTCGCAGAACAGGGACAGCTGCTCGAGGCGGTTTCTGCGCTGGTGGATCAGGGCGCAATCCGCACGACGCTGACGCAGACAATGTCACCGATCAATGCGGCCAATCTGATCGCGGCGCATCGTCAGATCGAAAGCGCAACCACGCGGGGCAAGATCGTGCTGGAGGGATGGGATCATGACTGATGCGGCTGGCGATGCCACCGTCTACCTCGTCGCGCGCCTGGTGCCGCGAGCCGGCAAGGCGGATGACCTCCTGCAAGCCGTGCTGGCGATATTGCCGCAGGTCCGTTCAGAACGCGGCTGCATCGCCTATCTTGCCCATGTGAGCCGGGATGAGCCGGGCGTGATCGTCATGATCGAGACTTGGGCGGATCAGGCCGCGCTGGACAGCCATGCCACCGCTCCGGCCTTTACCCGGCTTGCCGCTCGGTTTGCAGACCTGCTCGGCGCGCCGCCATCGCTGGAACGGTTGCAGCACGTCGGTTGAACGGAAACCTCAGGCCGTGCGCATCAGCCGACGCAGCGCCTGGGGCGGCTGTCCATAATTGCGCATGAACACCTCGCGCATGCGGCGCAGATCGATGAACCCGACCTCACGCGCCACCGCTTCCAGGCTGTGGCGCGTGTCCTCCAGCAGAAGCCGGGCGGCCTCGAGCCGCAGCTGTTCAACCGCCTTGGCCGGCGACTGACCGGTCTCTGCGCGGAAGGCGCGGCTGAACTGGCGAGGGGAAAGTGCCGCGACATCCGCCAGTTCCTCGACCGTCAGCGGATTTTGCAGATGGCTGCGGGCATGAACGAGCGCCTTCTGGATGCGATCGCTGCTGGGAGCGAGGTCCAGCATCTCGCTATGCTGCGACTGCCCGCCTGCGCGGCGGTGATGCATCACCAAGCGACGCGCCACCGATCGCGCAACATCAGCCCCCAGATCCTTCTCCACCATGGCGACCACGACGTCCAGGCCCGCCGTCAGCCCGGCCGAGGTCCAGACGGATCCTTCATTGATGAAGATGCGATCCTCCTCGACCCGGACATCGGGAAAGGCGCTACGCATCATCTGCGCATAGGCCCAGTGCGTAGTGGCCCGCCGCCCATCGAGCAGGCCCATCTGCGCGAGCAGAAAGGCACCAGTGCAAAGCCCCGCAATACGGCGGGCGGGCAGGGCGGCGGCCTGGAGCACTGCCAGGATCTCCGCGTCCTGGGGTGGCGGCGGCATCAGCCCCGCCATCAGCAGCAGCGTATCGACCGGCCCTGCCTCACCAAGCGGGACAGTGGGGATTTCAAACCCGCTGGACGATGCAACCGGTCCGCCGCCGACCGAATAGATGCCCAACGTATAGAAAGCGTCTTCCACCACCACATTGGCCAGTTCGAACGCGGCCTGCGCGCCCAGGGCGAGAAACTGGAAGCCCGGCGTCAGCACCATCGCGACATGTGGCATTTCTTCATCTCCTTATGTCCTGAATCATGTCGTTATACGTCATTTAAGACAAGATCCATCCTGTCCATAAAGGGGGTGTCGAAAGTGACCGACTGCTTCTTGAAAAAGGAACATCCCATGTCCCATGGCACTGCTCTCATCACCGGCGCATCCAGCGGGATCGGCGCCATCTATGCCGATCGCCTGGCTCGCCGCGGTCATGACCTGATCCTGGTCGCCCGCAGTCAGAGCAAGCTGCAATCGCTTGCCGCCAGGCTCTCGGACGAAACCGGCCGCGCGGTCGAGATTATCGCGGCCGACCTTGGCGACAGCGCCGACCTTGCCCGGGTCGAGGCGGTGCTGCGCAGTGACGCGAGCATCACGATGCTGGTCAACAATGCTGGGGTTGGCACGCACAGCAGCCTGCTCGAAAGCGATGTGGATCGCATGGAAGCGATGGTCCGCCTCAATGTCACGGCCCCCATGCGGCTGTCCTATGCCATCGCGCCCGCCTTCTTGGCGCGCGAAGGGGGCGCGATCATCAACATCGCCTCGATCGTGGCCATTACGCCTGAAATACTGAATGGCGTCTATGGCGGCTCGAAGGCGTTCGTTCAGGCCTTCAGCCAGTCGCTCCACAAGGAACTGGCCGACAAGGGCATCCGTATCCAGTCGGTCCTGCCCGGCGCGACTGCCACCGACTTCTGGGCAACTGGCGGCCTTCCGGTCGAAAATCTGCCCACAGAAATCGTCATGCGGGCCGAGGACATGGTCGATGCTGCGCTGGTCGGGTTCGACCGCGGCGAGACGAGCACGATCCCTGCGCTCGCGGACATCGCTCTGTGGGATGCGTTCCAAGCCGCCCGTGCTGCCCTTGCCCCCCAACTGTCCGCCAGCGCGCCGGCCGCCCGTTTCGGCCTTGCCGAGCGCGCAGCGGACTGAATTCTCCCACCTGAACTCTTTCCAAAGGAACAAGATCATGTCGACCATCGCTCTTCTTTCCGACGCCGATGCCACACCCGACACTGCCGCCATCTTCCGCGAGGCGAAGGCCCGCATGGGCAAGGTGCCAAACCTCCTGCGCGTCATGGCGCAGGCCCCCGCCGTGCTGGATGTCTACTGGGATGGGCGCGGCGCGCTCGGTCAGGGCGTGCTTCCCGCAAAGGTTCAGGAACAGATCGCCATTGCCGTCGCGGCGGCCAACGGGTGCGACTATTGTCTGGCGGCGCACACCGGGGCCGGCCGCGCGGCGGGCCTGTCTGCGGCCGACCTCGCCGGTGCACAGCGTGGCGAGGCCAGTGATGGCCATGCAGCGGCGATCCTGGCGCTCGCGCTGGACGTGAACGCCGCTCATGGTTGCGCTGGCCCGGATATTCTGGATCAGACCCGTGCTGCGGGCCTGAACGACGCCGAGATACTGGAGACGATCGCCCATGTCGCGATCAGCATCCTCACCAACAGCATCAACAATATCGTGGGCACCAGCCTCGACTTCCCGCGCGTCGCACGCGTCGGAACGGTCGGCGCCTGCTCCTGAAACCCCCGAGCCTGAACATCAGAGACAAGGACGAGATCCATGAAACTCACCGGCAACACCATCTTCATCACGGGCGGCACCAGCGGCATCGGTCGGGCCCTCGCCGAGGCGCTGCACAAGCGCGGCAACCAAGTCATCATTTCCGGGCGGCGCCGTGCCCTGCTGGATGCCGTCACGGCTGCCAATCCGGGCATGGCTGCGATCGAACTGGATATCAGCGATCCCATCAGCATCGGCCGTGCAGCCCAATCGATCAAGCGCGATTTTCCGGCAACCAATGTGCTGCTCAACAATGCCGGGATCATGCCGTTCGATGATGCGGCAGCGCAAATCGACGATCACATGGCGCAGGGCCTGATCACCACCAATCTGCTGGGGCCGATCCGTATGACGTCGGCGCTGATCGAGCATCTCAAGGCTCAGCCCGAGGCGACCATCCTCTATACCAGCAGCGTGCTTGCCTTTGTCCCGCTCGCGACCAACGCCATCTATTCGGCTACCAAGGCTGCGCTGCATTCCTACGCCCTGTCCCAGCGGTTCCAGCTTCGTGACACCGGCGTGCGGGTCCAGGAGATCGCCCCGCCATGGGTCGATACCGATCTTATCTACAGGAGCGGAGATCCGCGCGCGATGCCACTGGACGACTTCATCGAACAGACGCTGGTGGCGCTTGGCAGCGATGATTTCGAAATTCTGGTCGATGCGGTTAAGCCGCTGCGTGACAATCCGGGCGCGCAGGAACATGCGCTCGTCCACGCCTTCAATCAGAGCGTCGCGGATAATCCGATCCCGGTCGCGGCATGAAAATTCGAGGCGGGGCTGTCAAAGGCTCCGCTTCTCCCACCGACCCATCTTTGCCGTTTAGTCGCCAGTTTTCGTGCCGCAGGTCCGGACGTTCCGCTTTTCGGGCCTGAGCGATCGATGCTGGCCGCCTGCGGAATTTCCGCTGTCTGTAAAATGATTGCGAAGTGCGTCTACCGAGGATCACCTCTGCGAAAAACAGCTGCATCTCGTTGCCCATATGTTCTAAAATTCCCATCATGGTAAAATTTTAAGTGGAGGTGAGATGAATGCTCGGCGCAGCGAACGGGAGCAGGACTTAGCAATCCATTTTTTCGTACTCTCACAAAGACGAAGCGCGACAGTTGCTCAAAATCGCTCGCCACCCATGGTATTCCCGATTTCACATCCTATATCGAACATACTGCACTCCTAACGCCTTGGGCTTGAGTACAGCAGAGAGATAGTTCGTGCTCCCGCTCATGCTTGGAGACGAATTATGTCTGTA